>Ga0314771_100181_pt1 | contig 15394 bp, 14 predicted proteins | sample MetaGCB42018_FD_204522 | JGI IMG/M metagenome (GOLD analysis project Ga0314771, IMG submission 204522) | Cryopeg brine microbial communities from Beaufort Sea near Barrow, Alaska, United States - CB4 2018 | ecosystem: Environmental > Aquatic > Marine > Coastal | place: USA: Alaska | collected...
ATTGAGTGCCTTCGCCATCTTTTATAAAAACCAATTCAAAAAAATTGTTCTTTACAGGACGTTGTTTCCAATCGGATAATTCAATTTCTTGTATTTCGAAAGGTTTATAAGCTTCTAAAACTTGCATATTGCTCTATTTTCGTTCAAAATTAAATAAAAATAAGATGTAAAGCGAAATTATCTTCCTATTAACCTTTAAAAATACATAATTATCCATTTTTTATACCTTACAAGCCCTGTGTTGTGTTAGTAAATTTGCGTTGTAATTAAAACGAATCGAATATTAACTTTGATAAAATTACAAAAATGAAAAAAGTAAACATAGGAAATACAGACTTAGAAGTTTCCCGCATTAATTTTGGTGGTAACGTTTTTGGTTGGACCTTAGACGAAAAACAATCTTTTGAAATCTTAGATGCTTTTGTAGCATCAGGTTTCAATTTTATAGATACAGCAGACACCTATTCTTGGTGGATAAATGGTGTAGGTGGACAATCGGAAACCATAATTGGTAATTGGATGAAAGCCAGAAACAATAGAGACCAAATGGTTATTGCAACCAAAGTAGGTTCTGAAACTAAAGAGCATCCAAAAGATATTAGTAAAAAGCACATTTTAAAATCGGTTGATGAGTCTTTAAAAAGACTTAAAACTGACTATATAGACTTGTATTACACACATTTTGATGATGATATTACACCTGTAGAGGAGACATTATCTGCTTATGACGAGATTATAAAAGCAGGTAAGGTTCGTTATATTGGAGCTTCAAACTTGTCGCCTGAGCGTATTATTAAATCTTTTGAAGTTGCGGAAGAAAACAATTTACCAAAGTACGTCGCTTTGCAACCACATTATAATTTAGTGGAAAGAGATGGTTATGAATCTAAATATGCAGATTTAGTTGAAAAATACGGATTAAGCGTCATGACTTATTATTCATTGGCAAGCGGATTTTTAACTGGTAAATATCGTTCTGAAGATGATTTAGGTAAAAGTGTACGTGGAGAAGGAGTAAAGCAATATTTAAATGCTAAAGGTTTAGGAATTATAAAAGCACTAGATACTGTTTCTGAAAAACACAATATCAAACCAGCCACAGTGTCATTGGCTTGGTTGTTGGCCAAACCACATATTGCAGCACCAATTGTAAGTGCAACAAGTAAAAGCCAATTACAAACTTTGTTTGATGCCCCTAAATTAAATTTAGACGCAGAAGAATTAGAGTTATTAGAAAAGGCTAGTAAATAATTTTTATGATATATAAATAGCAATTTTGTAAAAGATTAATAGGGATTAGAATTTAAATTCTAATCCCTATTTTTACATAAAATTCTAATTAATTTGATATTAAAATACATAAAAAAACATTCCATTTTATCTATTTCTGTAGCTATCATTTTTAGTTGCACCTTAGTCGTTTTTTTAGCTACAGAAGCGAGTTACAGGGCTATAGAACAAGCATCGTTATGGGTACGTAATTACTTTGGGTATTTTTATCTTTACTTAGGTTTAGGTTGTGTGTTGGCTTTACTGGCTATTGCTTTTTCTAGTTATGGTAGCATAAAACTGGGAAAACCAAACTCAAAACCAGAACATTCGCTTTGGGCTTGGACCGCTATGTTGTATAGTGCAGGTATGGGATCTGGTATTTTGTTGCGTGCAGTACAAGAACCTGTTTTTATGCAGCAAAATCCACCTTTTGCATCTAATTTACCAGTAGAAACCTTAGCATTAGAATTTACTTTTTATCAATGGGGATTAACAGCTTGGGCGTTTTACGGGCTTTTTGCAATGGTAGTTGGCTATGCGCTACACGTTAGAAAAAAGAAAGTAAGAATTAGTTCGACTATAGAAGATCATATAAAAAGTAAAATTGTAAAAAAAGGAGTCGATGTCACTACCATTATAACTACTGTTTTTGGACTAATTGCAGCAATAGGTTTGGGAACCACTCAAATTAAAGGTGGTCTTAATCATATTTCAGGGTCTAATTTTGGACTCACAACAACTATATTGCTTTGTGTATTTATTTCTACAGTAGCGTGTTATTCTGCTTGGCAAGGAGTAAATAAAGGGATTAAAATATTTTCGAAATTAAACATTATTGTCACTTTCGCAATTTTAATATTTATCTTCATTACAAGTGATATGGGTTCTATTTTAGTAGCATTTGCTGAAGCTACCTTTTATTATATCATAGATTTTATACCTATGAGTCTTGCCATGGGATCCTATAACCCTGGAATAGAATTTTTAACAGGCTGGACCTTCTATTATTGGGCATTTTGGTTGGCTTGGGCACCATTTACAGGTATATTTATTGCACGAATTTCTAAAGGACGAACCATAAGACAGTTATTGTTAGGTGTTTTAATTATTCCGTCTTTAGGAACCTTTTTTTGGTTTTCTGTTTTCGGAACATCAGCATTTAAATTAATTGAAGAATGGGGCGTTTATAACCATCAATTTAGTCATGTATTCTCGTCTATTTTTGTGTTTTTTGAGCATTATCCTTATGCTACATTTTTAAATATAACATCTGTTTTTCTGCTCATTAGCTTTTTAATAACCTCTGTTGATTCAGCTGTATTTGTATTAAGTATGTTTACAGATAAAGGCGCTAAAAACCCCAGCAAAACGCATCGGGTGATTTGGTCTGTTTTTATATTATTAGCTACCATTGCTTTAGTGCTTTTGGGTAACGTTAAATCTGATGTAAATGTTTTAGAAGCTGTACAGCGATTATTGATTATAACTTCTCTACCATTTGCGTTTTTTATTATAATTATGCTTGGTTATTTTATTAAGGATGTTAGTAAAATAAAAAAGAATTGATCTACAAATAACTTGTATTAATAAAGGATTAAAATTTTGTTAATGTATTAATAAGTGTACAAAACACGATTATAACCATTTTTTTTGGAAAATTTTAATAAAAACTACTCCATAAACCTCTCTTTATACCTATATCACCTTTATTTATACTATAAATTATGGTGATAGTGGTTTTATATTTGTACCATAATTAAAATCAAAAAAAATCTAGACATGAATACACCAAACATGGCCAAAGAAGATATTTTAAATGCGTTTAACTTCAGACATGCAACAAAAGAATTTGATGCCACTAAAACAATTTCTGATGAAGACATGAAATTTATCTTAGAAACAGCAAATTTATCACCAAGTTCTTTTGGTTTTGAGCCTTGGCATTTTATTGTGGTTCAAGATAAAGAATTGCGCGAATTATTAAAACCGGTAGCATGGGGAGCACCTTTAAAATTAGATACTGCAAGCCATTTTGTGTTGGGATTGAGTATGAAAGCACCCATGACCAAATGGGACTCGGATTATACTTCATTTATGCTAAAAGACGTCAAACAATTACCAGAGGATATTATTGAAGCGTTTACGAAATTCTATAGAGAATTTCAGGAGCGTGATTTTAATTTGGATACGGATAAAAAGTTATTCGATTGGGCATCTAAACAAACCTATATCGCTTTAGGGAATATGATGACTTCGGCAGCTTTAATTGGTATTGATAGTTGCCCTATTGAAGGATTTCACCAAGAAAAGGCAGAAGCTTTACTGAGAGAGAAATTCGGTGTGGATACCGATAAATATGGCTTATCATATATGACAGCTTTTGGGTACCGAAAAGCCGAGCCGCCATTTGCAAAATCAAGAAGAAACAAAGAAGATATCGTAACTTGGATGTAATTAATTAAATACAAAAAACAGAAAATAATGAAAGCAATAGGATATAAAGAGAATCTTCCAATAGAAGATGTTAAATCATTAGAGGACATAGAATTAGATACTCCAAAAGCAACCGGTAAAGATATACTAGTTGAGATAAAAGCCATTTCTGTAAATCCGGCCGATTATAAAGTACGTGCAAATGTACCTGCAGAGGGTGATAACTGGAAAGTCATTGGTTGGGATGCAACAGGAATTGTAAAGGAAGTTGGCGAAGATGTAAGCCTTTTTAATGTTGGAGATAAGGTTTGGTATGCCGGAGATATTACCCGCCAAGGGAGTTATGCGCAATTCCAAATCGTAGACGAACGTATTGTAGGTAAAAAACCAGCTGGCATATCTTATGCAGAGGCTGCTGCTTTACCATTAACAACACTTACGGCTTGGGAAATGTTGTTCGACAGACTTCAGGTTGCAACAGATGATGCCAACAAATCCATATTAGTTATAGGTGCTGCTGGAGGTGTAGGTTCTATCCTGGTACAGCTGGCTAAAAAATTGACAAAACTTAACATTATTGGTACAGCTTCACGTGAGGAAACTACAGCCTGGTTAAAAGAATTGGGGGCAGACTCGGTTATTAACCATAGAAATAAATTAAGTGAGGAGTTTGAAAAACATCAACTTGCTGCTCCAGATTACGTTGTAAGTTTAAATGGAACAGAGCAACATGCCGACGAGATTATTAAGCTTATAAAACCACAAGGAAAATTCGGTTTTATAGACGACCCAAAATCGTTTAACGTAATGCCATTTAAGCACAAAGCGGTGTCTACACATATAGAATTTATGTTTGCCAGGTCTATGTTTCAAACAGAAGATATGCAAGAGCAACACAACATTTTAAATGAGGTTTCAAAAATGATTGACAACGGAATCATTAAAACCACATTAGGTGAAAATTTTGGAAACATAAACGCAAAAAATTTACGTAAAGCCCACGCTTTCTTAGAAACAGGAAAAGCTAAGGGGAAAATTGTTTTAGAAGGATTTTAGACGCAATGAGCTAAATAATTAATTTAAATAGCATTTAGAGTGTTCTAATTAAAACAGAAGAGAAATAAAAATTTTACGAATAGACATCTATAAATATAAAAATGAATTTTAAAACAATAATAGCAGCAATGGCTGTAACGGCAATGTTTGCAGTCAATAAAGCAAATGCTCAAGTAAACACAATAGATTCAGTAGCCACGTCAAAAGTGCAGCATTTCAATTTTGATGAAATGGAATCTGAAACTATTGGTGAAGGAATTAAACGCAAATGGTTTCACGGAGAAAAAGGTCAGATGACCATTTTTGACTTAGAAAAAGGAGCACATATTCCTTGGCATAAGCATCCAAACGAGCAAATTACGTACATAATGTCTGGCAAGGTAAAAATAAAGACCATTATAGACGGCAAAGAGCAATTTGTAGAAGTAGGAGCAGGAGAAGTTATTGTATTTCCTGAGAACGTACCTCACGAGTTTTGGGCTTTGGAAAAAACGGTAGACCTGGATGTGCACGTTCCTGTACGCCAGGATTGGTTGTCTAAAGAGCTTCCAGAGTATTTAAAGAAGAGTAAATAGTTAGAATGTCACTTAGAGTGTTTTTATCAAAATGCAATTGAGATTTCCCGAAGCCTTGAGAGTATCGAGAAGAACACTATTGATTCATAAATATGAATTAATCAAAATTAGAAACGAAGGAAAAATAGATGTTATAAAATATAAAAAACTTTAAAATCTATTTACTTGCTAAGGAAATGCTTTTTAAATAAATACTTTAATAAATGTTGGGTCTTGAAAAATTATACAAAGCCTGTAGCAGCGTTTTTAAACAAAATGAAATAAGAATTGGGTAGTAGTACTTTTAGAGAATTATAGCCAAAGAAGGAATACTTTACAAACAGAGAGCCTTAATTTTCTAAATATATTTTTCTTTTATATCGCCTGAAACAATGACCTTAGTGTCTACTATAAATTTCATAAAAAGATATATGGATAAAATATGACAAATAACTATTAATACAGTAAAGGTTCTGTCATAGTATAATAGCTCATTAATAGGACTTAAAGCAATCTGAAAAAAATAAAAAATACCTGATGCCAGCAATAAAGTACAATTGGTGTAATTATCATTAACATAAATTATTGTGATGGTTAGTGTATAAATTATTAAGCTAAAAGCAGTTAAAAAAGCAAAAAACAATAAATTATCAGGGATATAGTTGATTAGTAATTCAAGTACAGCATATATGAGGTAACTAACTAATAAGACACCTATTAGTAACGATATAGAAAGTAACGATTTAACCTTGCTTCTATTTAAATATTTGATAAGTATAAGTGTACAGCTTACTAAATAAACAGATATTAATAAGGAAATCCACAAAAAACATTCTTCAAAACAATAAAACAATAAAATATCTGAAACTATTACCGTTAACAATGCAAAAACAAAAAGAAGGTTTGTATTCTTTTTAGTAAGACTAATATATTTTAAAAGAATGATGAAAATTACAACGGGTACAATATATATTAGATAGTTTTTGTCTAAAAAGGTACTAACCATTATTGAAGCAAAAAACGACACGAAAAACAAAATAGTTAAAACAGACTTTTTTTTATAAAAATCAAGACTAATAAGTTCTTTTTTAATCATTTAATAAAGTATAAGTTTTTAACTCTGCTGTCAAATATAATTAAATTAGTTAGAATCAAAGATTACGATAATTATTAAAGAAATACTTGGTAATAGGGGATTAGAAGTAAATTATGGGGGTTGCCACACCCAATGACTAATTAAAATCTGAAGGATTTACCTATGTATTTAGATTTTCATGAAGAGGATAATTTTAAACCACAACCTATTCCAGACATTGATTATTTAACCTATTATTTAGATGAAATACGAAGTATTGGCGTAAATCATTTAGCTTTAAATATACGTTTCAACACCATGGATATAGATGATACTTTAGAACCTATTTCAAAACACGTTTCACCAGAATTTTATCTAAACAAAAAGAACACACAACATCATGAATAAAACAATATTAATTACAGGAAGTACAGATGGTATAGGGAAATTAACAGCCATTAAGTTAGCAAAAGAGGGTCATACCATCTATGTACACGGAAGGAGTAAGGAAAAACTTTCGGCCGTGATTTCAGAAATAAAAGAGGTCTCAAAAAACGAGAACATCAAAGGTTTTACAGCCGATTTTTCAGATTTGGAGGCCGTTTCAAAAATGGCTGAGCAGATTAAAAATGAAGTTCCAAAAATTGATGTTTTAATTAATAATGCCGGCATTTTTAAGAGTAAAACATCTCAAAACAAAAACGGATTAGACATACGGATGGTCGTTAACTATCTGTCTCCGTATTTGTTGACCAATGCCATTCTTCCTGTTATCAAAAACTCGGAAGCCCCACGAATTATCAACTTAAGTTCCGCAGCACAATCCCCGGTTTCTGAAGCGGTGTTGTCAGGAAAAGAACATCAATCGGATAGTGCTACCTACGCGCAGAGTAAATTAGCATTAACGATGTGGAGTTTTAATCTGGCGAAACAAGAACCTAATATTACGGTAATCACTGTAAATCCGGGATCTTTACTAAATACCAAAATGGTGAATGAAGCCTACGGAAAATTTTGGTCTCCGGCAGAAAAAGGAGTTGATATTTTATGTGACTTAGCTCTTTCTGAAACTTATAGAAATGATTCAGGAAAGTATTTTGATAACGATAAAGGCGAAGAGAAAGGCGAAGAGAAAGGCTGTTTTTCAACAGCTCATGCAGATGCTTATAGTGAAGAAAAGATTGACTCACTTTTAAAACTCACAGCTTCTTTAATAATTGCAACGAAATAACTTTTATATTTTTTTGGTTTAAATTAGCGCCATGAAAAAAATATTAATTTTATTTTCACATCCTAAGTTCGAAAAGTCCAGAGTAAATACCATTCTTGTTGATAAAATAAAAGATCTGGAAGGCATAACGTTTCATGATTTGTATGAGATCTACCCCGATTTTCAAATTGACGTATCTTATGAAAAAGAACTTCTGAAACAACATGATATAATAATATGGCATCATCCTTTTTACTGGTACAGTTGCCCACCTCTCATGAAGCAATGGATAGACCTGGTATTAGAATTTGGTTGGGCTTATGGACCGGAGGGTAACGCCTTAAAATCTAAAACCTGTTTGAATGTAATTACTACTGGAGGCACTAGAGAGCTATACTGCTCTCAGGGATCCAACGGTTTTTCAGTAAACGATTTTTTACGTCCCTTTGAGCAAACAGCAAATTTATGTGGAATGACCTATTTCCCACCATTTGCCGTTATGGGAACCCATCTTTTAACAGATATGGAAATACAAGAACACGCAAATCAATATGTAAAATTAATTGATCTATTGCAGCAAAATATAACTGTAGAAAGCTTTGAGGGTTGCGCCTTTTTAAACGATCTTCCACAACTTCAAACAGATTAATATGTCCGGAAGTTTACTTTTTCAAGCTATAGTGTTTTTGGCAGGTGCCATCATTTGTGTGTCTATTGCCAAACGATTAGGCTTAAGTTCTGTTTTGGGTTATTTACTGGCAGGGGTTCTAATAGGACCATATGTTTTAGGTTTTATAGGAGAAGAAGGGGACGATATTCTACATTTTGCTGAATTTGGAGTGGTGATGATGTTGTTTTTAATTGGACTTGAAATAGAACCCAGGAACTTTTGGAAAATGCGAAAAACGATACTGGGCATGGGAGGGATTCAAGTGGTTGGGACTATGCTGCTTTCATATTTTTTGTTTGTACTCATGGGGTTCGACTGGAAAGTGTCACTGGTTATTTCTATGGCTGTTTCTCTATCCTCCACCGCAATTTCCCTTCAAATCATAAAAGAAAAAGGGCTGTTAGATACCACATTTGGTGCTTCTTCCTTCTCGGTCTTATTATTTCAAGATATCATTGTGATCTTTATGCTGGGTGCGATCCCTCTATTATCTAGTTCTGAAAGTGTTTCTTCCGCAGAAAATAATAGTGGGCATGCTAACTTATTACAAAACCTACCAATAGGATACCAAACCTTAGCGATCCTTGTTTCAGTGGTTTTAATTATTGTAGCCGGGAGATATTTAATAGTACCCATGTTGCGTAAAGTAGCTAAAACAGGAGTCCGGGAATTGTTAATTGCAGCGGCTTTTTTAATTGTCTTTGGGATTTCGTATTTAATGGAACTCGTGGGATTAAGTCCTGCCTTAGGGGCATTCTTAGGGGGAGTTGTTTTGTCCAACAGTGAGTTTAAACATGAACTTGAAAGCACCTTAGAACCTTTTAAAAACCTGCTTTTGGGCTTGTTCTTTATGGCTGTTGGGGCTTCTATAAATTTTATTGTAATTGCGAATAGCCCCTGGACAATAGGAGGGATGTTGGTAACTATCCTCTTTTTAAAAGCAGTTGTATTATATATTACCGGAACTATTTTTAAATTAAAATTAGATCAAAAATTAATGCTCACATTTGGACTCGCACAAATTGGGGAATTTGCATTCGTATTATTATCCTTTGCGTTTCAGTTAAATATTTTAGAGCAAGATGAGTTGGATATGATGCTTGTAATTACAGCATTAACCATGTCTGTTACGCCAATTATAAGCATACTTAACGAGCGTTTTTTATTGCCTAGAATTGGTACTAAAGAATCCATAAAAAGGCCGATGGATCACATTGCCAAATCTCAAAAGGTCATTTTAGTAGGTTTTGGTCATTTTGGAAGCACTATTGGGCGATTTTTAAGGTCCCACGGGGTAGAGCCGACCATCTTAGATCAGGATTCTAACCGAGTGGATTTTCTTAGAAAGATGGGCTTTGAAGTGTATTATGGGGATGCAACACGATTAAGCATCTTGGAATCTGCTGGAATTGCAGATGCTAAAATATTGATCTGTGCTATAGATAATCCGGATGTTACAAAACAAATCACCAAACTTGTGAAAGAAAAATATCCCCATGTAGAGTTGATGATCCGAGCAAAAAATAGATATGATGCCTACGAATTACTCAATTCAGGTTTTGAAAATATCTACCGTGAATCTTTAGAAACTTCACTAACATTGGCCAAAGATGTTTTAAGTAAAATGGGCTTCAGAAAACATACTTTAATGAGACAAGTAAAAAACTTTATTAAATATGATGAAGATAGTTTAAGACGTTTGGCTTTAGAACCTAAACAAGATAAAGAAAACTATATTTTTAAAGCCAGGAAAGAGTTGGAGCAACAAGAAGAATTATTGAACAACGATTTTAAAAGAGGTTTTGTAGAATTCGATAAGCATTGGGATAGTGAACTTATTAGGAAATCTTTAAATAAGGCGAAAGAAGAATAATGGTAGGATCATTCAAACAAATTAATTATGAAGCTGGAAGAAAATAAAAAGAACGCGATCGCATTTTATAAAATGGCTTATGAGGGGAATCCTTCCAAGGCCATTGAATTTTATGTTGGCAGTGAATATATACAGCACAATCCAGCAGTTGGGAATGGCACAAAAGGATTTATAGCCTATTTCGAAAAAATGCAAAAAGAGTATGCTGAAAAAGCCATTGAATTTGTACGCTGCATTGCCGAAGGAGATCTAGTAGCTTTACATTCCCACCAAACCTGGCCGGGCAACGATCAATATGTTACCATGGACTTTTTTCGTTTTGATGAGCAGGGCAAAATATGTGAACATTGGGATTCCATCCAACAGATCCCTACAACTTCAGCTAATAAGAATACGATGTTTTAATTATAAGAGTACAAATAGCTATTAGATCCTATTTTATAAAACAACAAGCCTTTGCAATTTTATTAAGTATCTTAAAATAAAGGTTTTGCCACACCTATTGAACTTAATTAGGGCTTATTTAAGCAAGGGTTAAAAACCGAATTCAGTTCAAAACATAAATGAGTCTTAAAATATTGTCCTGAAATGGTATAATGTTTAATTTTAGTTAAGCACAATAAAGCTGCTTCAAATTAGAAAACTAAAAGCAAATATCATATTCATTAAATATTTTAAATATGGCAAAGAAAACGAAGAGATCTGAATTGGACACCAAAAAAATCGAGGACTTGAAACAGGATCATTGGGAAATGAAAGAAACAACAATGACCACCAATCAAGGTCTTAAGGTAAACGACACCAATAACTCGTTAAAAGCTGGAGAGCGTGGTTCCACATTATTAGAGGATTTTCTCCTCCGGGAAAAAATCACCCACTTTGACCACGAACGTATTCCAGAACGTATTGTACATGCACGAGGTAGTGCGGCGCATGGATATTTCGAGTTATCCAAAAACATGTCTCAATTTACAAAGGCAGGTATTTTCACGGATACCAATAGGAAAACGCCCGTATTTGTACGTTTCTCTACAGTTGCGGGTTCTAAAGGCTCACCCGATCTTGCACGTGATGTACGGGGTTTTGCGGTTAAATTGTATACAGATGAAGGTACTTGGGATCTGGTAGGTAATAACATGCCTATTTTCTTTATTCAAGATGCCATGAAGTTTCCAGATTTGATCCATTCCGTGAAACCTGAACCTAATAAAGAAATTCCACAGGCAGCATCTGCCCATGATACTTTCTACGATTTTATTTCCCTTACTACTGAAACGCTACATAACCATATTTGGGTGATGAGTGACCGCGCCATTCCTCGTAGTTTTCGCATGATGGAAGGCTTTGGTATTCATACTTTCAGATTGATCAATGACAAAAATGAGTCTCATTTTGTGAAGTTCCATTGGAAACCGGTGTTAGGAGTGCATTCCGTGACTTGGGAAGAAGCAGTGAAAATCAATGGAGCCGATGCAGATTTTCACCGTCGGGATCTATGGGATGCAATAGAAGCAGGACAATATCCTCAATGGGAATTGGGAATGCAAATTGTTCCTGAAGCAGATGAACACAAATTTGAATTCGATTTGTTGGATCCAACAAAATTGATTCCAGAAGAAATGGTTCCCGTGACCATTGTAGGGAAAATGACGCTGAACAGAAACCCGGAAAATTTCTTTGCTGAAACAGAGCAGGTAGCTTTTTTACCCGGCCATATTGTCCCGGGAATCGACTTTACAAACGACCCCCTCTTGCAAGGGCGTTTGTTCTCTTATAGGGACACACAACTCTCTCGCTTGGGAACACCTAATTTCCATCAAATCCCAATTAATCGTCCGGTGGTGCCTATCCACAACAATCAGAGAGACGGACACATGCAAACCAGTATCCCCAAAGGACAAACTGCTTATTTCCCAAACACTTTAACTGGAGGCTGTCCTCATCTTGCAAAAATGTCTGAAGGAGCTTTTCATTCGTATGAGGAGCGCATAGATGCTAAAAAAATACGCACTCGTAGCGAAAGCTTTAATGACCATTTCTCACAGCCAGCACTCTTTTACCGAAGCTTAGCTGAATGGGAACAAGAACACGTAGCAGGTGCCTATACTTTCGAGCTTGGTAAGTGTACTCAAGATCATATCAAGGAACGCATGCTGTGGCTCATTGCACAAATAGATAAAGACCTTTCCAATAAAGTAGCGGAAGGTTTAGGAATGAAAGTCCCTGAAAATATCCAAAAACCAATTAATCGGGCTATTGGTGCCGATGCTGATCCTAAAAAGCACGAACCGGGACCCAAGAAAAATTATCTAGATGCTTCCCCGGCTTTAAGCCAATCGAAAACAAAATTCGATAGCATTGCTACACGTCAAGTCGCTGTATTGTTGGCAGATGGCTTTGATGCAAAAAGCTTTAATGCGATGAAATCCATGCTAGATAAAGAAGGGGCAAAAGCAAAACTTGTCGCTCCACATGGTGGCACCGTAAAAGATTCCGAGATGAAAGAACATAAAGTAGATGCTGCGATCATGACCACGGAAAGTGTACTCTTTGATGCGATTTATGTTCCGGGCGGTAAAGCTTCAGTAGATGCTTTGATGAAGCAAGCCAAGTTCATCAAATTTGTAAATGAAGCATTTAAACATTGCAAGGCAATTGCCGCCGATGGAGAAGCGGAGCGCTTGTTAAAAGCCACTTTTGTAAAGGACCATATGAAGGATATCGCCATCCATTTGAATGATACACCTGAAGCCTTTAAGGGAAGCATGGCGAAACACCGTAACTGGGAACGAAGAGGGATCACAGATTCTATTCCGGTGTAAATTATAAATTATGGCGTTATAAAAACCATCCCAAGCGGATGGTTTTTATATGATTTATTTTGAAGTGAGCGGGTAAAATGCTTTTTATGAGAAATTTTATAGCTGCGGTTTTGACCTTGAAGAAATAAGAATCAGGTGAGTAAATAATTTTAATACGAGAACGTAGGAGAGTAGGGTATCATTCCAGACTTGGCCGGACAATGATGAAGCTGTTACTATCGACTTTTTCCGTTTTGAGAACAGGGCAAAATATGTGAACATTGGGATTCCATCCAGCAGATTCCTAAAACTTCAGCCAATAAGAATACGATGTTTTAATTAGATCAGTAAAACCATTTATTAGGGGAGCCCGCAAATAAAAAAAAGCAGAAGTTCTGCTTTTTTTTATTTTTTAAAAATTAAAATAATTTAATCGAAATCGTTGGATCTGTCAAATTCCCTTCTATTATAGAACGAATCGTCCTCGTAATATTTATTTTCCTTATTTTGAAGTTTGCTCGATTCCTCATACTCAGTCCCGATATTTCCAGTATCATCTTTATCTAGAATATGTTTTTTTCTCTCGGCTTCCAGTTTTCTTCTTTCTTCCTTTAGCGCAAGTCTTTCGGCCTCAAGATGTCTTCGCTCCTCCTCTAGGTTCCTTCTTTCGGCTTTCAATTCTTCCCTGTCCTTTTCAACATCATCAATTTCGTTCTTATAACCTACATTTCCTTCTCTTCTGCGATCTGCGGGGGGAGATACAGTTTTATATTCTGGGTCCCTCTCAAAATCCTCGTCATACCTTGTTTTACGATCGCGGTTATAGGAATTTAAAACCGTCATTTCATAATCCCTGTTTATGTTGGCCCCCGGTATCATACGTTTTGTTCCGGCAAAGGTTTGATAGCCAATGCTATCTGCAAAAACAAACTTCTCCTTGCTTTCTATTGTCACCATCCCAATTGGAATAATGATATGGTTTTCTCCCTCCTTGTTCACAAATTCCCGTAGGCCCGCATTTGCCGGCGTTGCATAGGGATCGTGGTTTGCCTCTATGATGGAATCATCTACTTCCACATCCAGATATACTACTTTTTCAAGATCTTTATTTACCAACAGGTTAGAAACCTTTCCTATCACCCGGTCCTCCCTGTCTTTTACCGGCCATCCGCTAACATCTGAATAGTGACTATCGACTTTATAATCTGATAATTCATCCAGGTAATACAAATGTTTTTTATCTTCTTTTTTCATCTGTTTATATTTATTGTTTTTTATTGGTCTCCCGATAGCTCGGGAGTAATTCGCATATTTTAATTGATGTTTGTATCGAGTTTCCGTTATGCTTATTTCATAATGCTAGTCTTTTTTAGTTGATCCAATTTTCTAAGCGCATTTTCCGCTTCATTATAAATTACTGTATTTTATTTTTATAGATTTTGGCACTCAGAAAAGGGAGCTAAATCTATGGTTTTAGGGGTTCTTTTTAGAAAATTGTAGAAACATCCTTTAATTAACAACAAAGTCTTCACCAGGGTGCTATTAAAGAATCAACGTTGCTCTAAAACATAAGTTTCTTAATATATATTTTCTTCTGAATTTACTGATGTAGAGTCTTCAATCTTTTCATCCCATTCACTGTTTTCCTGAATTTCGTACTCTGAAGGGGAATCGAAACTGTCATCATCTAACTGTTCTATTGTGGAATCGTCTGTATAGGTGGTTTCATCACCCTTATAATATAAATAATAAAGTACCCCAAATATTATTAGGATCAACAAAACGATCCAGGGCCAAACAGGGCTTTTCTTTCTTATTTTAATTTCTGCCATAATTCAATTTTTTGGTTTATCAGTTAATAACAACAGTTCAAAATTAAACTTAGGAATCCCATTTTTAATAAAGGTTTTTATAAAGTATTGTTAATTGAGTATTAACAGGTTACAAATACTTCAATTTTGGGTTCAAAATTTTGAAATTCTTTATCAATTTTAAGATGAAATATTCATCTTTCAGTACAGAAATTCATTGAAATTCCTAAACTATTTCGCACAATAATATAAAACCCCGGTGTGGAAATTCCTGAAAGATTACAGAGTAATAATTTGAACTTGACTTGAATTTTAAGTAAACAAAAAAATATAGTTATCTCTTTGATAAATAATATATTAAACCCGAATGGGGGAGTTTAATTACAGAAAATTTATAATTCTGGTTAAATAATTACAAAAAAATTGGTACAGACTTTGGATACTAAAAAGGTATCAAATCTAAAACCCATTCTATGATACAAAAAAGTATAATGACATTGATGGTTATGTGTAGCCTTCTCTTTATAAATACTTCAGATGTTTTTGCCCAGAATAATAACAAGAAGGAGCATAAACACAAAGAATATAAAAAGGGGAAGCACAAGGATAAGGATTACCATAAGGTAGACCGAAACCAAA
>Ga0314771_100182_pt1 | contig 15258 bp, 13 predicted proteins | sample MetaGCB42018_FD_204522 | JGI IMG/M metagenome (GOLD analysis project Ga0314771, IMG submission 204522) | Cryopeg brine microbial communities from Beaufort Sea near Barrow, Alaska, United States - CB4 2018 | ecosystem: Environmental > Aquatic > Marine > Coastal | place: USA: Alaska | collected...
TCCTGCCGAGGGCACCACTCTACGATACAAATCATAAAATTACGGGTAAAAATAGACGCTAACCACCATCATATCCCTATTCTCGAAATGCTCAAAAAACAACCAAAATGTATAAATCTGCCATCTGAATTCTTTTTCGTACCTATCTAACTCGTATTCGCTCAAAAAAACCGCTTAACTCACTGTTCTATCGAATTATTCGAGAACAAAAGTGTGTTCAATACCACCTGCTTGCTACTCAGAAGAAATAGGGTAATCTGGAAATAGGCCTCAATCACTGAGACCAATTTCAAATCAGCCAATGGGGCAGGAACATAACTATGAAATTTTTGATCGAACAAATTATCGAGCTATTTCAACAGGCCAATACGCTGGCCGAAAAATATGCAGCGTCAACTATCTTGTTCGGTTCCTAGAAAAGCGGCGAGTTGTGTACTCAGGTCGGAAACCTGACCACCTCGATCAAACCAGCTCCGAATCTGAAGGAAGTCACCCCACACCTGAGCGATCTCCTATGACTGGTTCCGCTATGTCAGCAGCGATTCTGGTTGAGAATCTTTCTTGCTCCAACTCTTGGGCCTGAGCCTCCAGTGCCCATCTCAGCAATTCCCGATTTCGTAACCCTGGCGAGAGATGTCGTGATGGCCGACAGTGAGAACAGGCCCTTCTGCTCGCCGGCCCTCAGGGCCATCCCAGCGAGGGCCTCTCCAACAGGGAACAGCGTTGATTAATACCCCATTACGCCTGGCAGCCAGGTGGCCAGACCCGGCACGGCGATCAGCAGCAAGATAGTGGCAATAATCGGCAGCAAGAAAGGCATTATGGCGCTGACTACCTGGCCGTACCGTAGCCTCGTAATGCTCACCATTAAGAACAGCACCGTGCCAAACGGCGGGGTGATCACCCCTACCGAGAGCGTAATCACCATGACAATGCCAAAGTGCACGGGGTCTAGCCCAGCGCTTAGCGCTGCCGGCACTACAATCGGGGTAAAAATCAGGATGCTTTCGATCACCGACATAAAGCAGCCAATTAGCAGGAAGAACAGCGCAAAACAAAGCAGTAGCACAAACGTGGGCATATCGATGCTGGCAACCTGACCTGCCAATGCCTGAGGGATGCCCATGCGCACCAGTATCCACCCATAAAAGCTGGAAACAGCAATGATCAGCAGGATAACCGCACTAAACTTCAATGTGCTGTTGAAGGCTTTAAACAGATCCCGCCACTTCAAGTCACGGTAGATCAGCCCGCCCAAAATCGCCGCGTAAAGCGAGGCAATCGCCCCCGCCTCAGTGGGCGTGAAGAAGCCGCCCCAAATACCGCCAACGATTATCGCAGGCATCATCAACGGCAAAATAGCGCGCTTACCGGTGCGCGCTACTTCGCATGCGTCGAACGGGATGGGCTTGGGCATCACTACCCTGCCAGTTGCGCCAAGCAATACGGTCATACTCATCAGCAGCAGCGCCATCAAGATACCCGGCAGCAGACCCGCCATAAACAATCCGCCAATGCTTACTTTTGCCAGCCAGCCGTAAACAACCAGTGCAATGCTGGGCGGCAGAATTGGCCCGATAACGCTGGATGCTGCGGTAATACCAGTAGAGTAACCTAGCTCATAGCCACGCTCTTTCATCGCCTTGATTTCAATGCTGCCAAGCCCAGCGGCGTCGGCCACGGCAGTGCCCGACATGGTCGCAAAGATAGAGCTGGCCACCACGTTAGCGTGGCCAAGACCACCTTTGGTAAAGCCGACAAGCGCCGTTGCAAAGTCGAAAATCCGCGTGGTAGTGGAGCCAATATTCATAATATTGGCTGCCAGAATAAACAGCGGAATGGCCAGCAGCGTAAAGTTATTGAGCGTTTGCACCATTTTTAGTGACAATAGCTCAACGGGCAAGCCGCCGGTCCCTGAAGCCACTAAAGCGATGAACGAGGTCACCCCAATGGCAACAACGACGGGCAAGCCAATCGCCATGAGCACTAAAAGCCCACCGACAAAAATCAGCAGTTCGACCATGGCTAATCCACCTCTTCTTCATGGTGTGCTTCTAGCCACGCTACCGGGCCGCGCAGGGTTTGCCACACGGCTATCAGCGCCATGCCCGCAAAGCTAAAAAAGACACCGTAGTAGAGGTAGCTGAAGCTAATGCCTAGAGAGACAGTTGTATTATTGGAACTCACGTCCGACATAATCCATGCGCCCCAAGCGGCGAGGGCAAAAAAGCCGCATGAGATCAGCGCGGTGAGTCGGTATTGAACGTTTTTAGCCAATCCAGAGAGCCTATGGCTAAACAAATCAACGACGAGATGCTCGCTGCGCACCCAGGCGGATAATGACCCAAAGCCAATCGCGTAGATGACCAGCATTGGCGCCATTTCTTCGGTCCAGGGCAAGCCCAATGCTAGCAGGTCACGGGCAATAACGGCCGCCACAATCAGTAGTAGCATAGCTGCCATTAACGCCACGCCGACCCCATCACATAGGCGGGTCACCCAGCGCAGCGTATAAAAAGCAATTCGATCTGGCCCATTACTGGGCGCTACAGCATGATCCACAGGGAAATTCCTCAGACTAGACCTAACGTTTTTGTCTCTTATGAAAATACAACGACGGCCCGATAGGCCGTCGTTGTTTATTTCACGCGTGTATTACTCGCTTTTGTCACCAAGTGCATCTTCGCGTACACCGTTTGCCATTTCGGCCATCACACGATCAATCGCCGGTAACGCCGCTTTACGGAAAGGCGTAATTTCCGGCCGAATAACGGTCATACCTTTTTCCTGCAGCGCTTTCAGGTAGAACTCATCAAGTTCACTTTCGCGATTAGAGCCGTATTGGCGTGCCACGTCGACCGCTTTTTCAATCAGTGCTTGATCTTTCGCTTCCAGCCCATCCCACCAGCGCGCACTCGCTACCCAGCTCCATGGGAACTGCACGTGGCTGGTCATAATGATGTAATCCTGCACTTCCCACAGGCGGCGGGTGTAAGGCGAAGAAAGCGAATTTTCATGGCCGTCAACCTGGCCCGTTTGCATGGCGAGATAAATCTCCGGCGCGGGTACGCTTACCACCTGGGCACCAATTTCCTTCCAGACTTCCATCCACACCGGCAGCGCAGGCAGGCGCAGACGGAAGCCCTCAAGGTCATCTGGCGAACGAATAGCCTTGTTGGCCGTCATATGCCGTGGACCGCGGTGCTGGGTGCCTAAGAATTTAATGCCCCCCTGGCTTTCCGCTTGCTTAATCATCGCTTGGCCGGAGAGACTTTCCATATAGGCGTCCACTTCATCCCAGGTGGTGAAAACAAAGGGGACAGAGATGGCATCATACTCGGGCGCGTATTGCTGACGCCAGTTACCGCCGGTCAGTGAGAGTTGGGTCTGGCCAAGGTTGAGCAATTCCAGGATAGCGTTCTCACCGCCCAGTGAACCCGCCAAAAAAGGACGCACCTCAAAGCGGCCTGGGGCCTGCTCTTCTAAATATTCGGCGAAGCGTTCCACAGCAGCGCTTTCCGAGCCGCCCTCACTCATGGTGTTGTTGACTTGAATTTCGATCGGGGCTGCCAGGGCGAAGGGTGCCGCCGTTAGCATCCCAAGGGTGGCCAGCGTGGCAAACAGTTGTTTCCGCATAGGATCAATCTCTAATGTTGTTATTGGATGTGGTTCTTCTCAGATGTTCTTCTCATGTCGCTCTCGTAAGGCTTCTTTAATATTGAGGCAAACAGTCAAGTGTCTCAAGTCTACGCTTATGAAGGGTGACTTCGTTAAAGACGATGGCTAGAAGCACCACTATTGGGCTATTTTGACGAGGTTCGTGCTGTCATAGGACCAGAGATGAATATCTAACGGCAGCTGCTGACTAACTCAATGGACAATTACGCTGCCTTCCAAGCACAATTTATGTCGGGAACTTTCACCATGAACGAATCTACCCCTGTCGTCTTTATTACCGGCGCGACTTCCGGCATTGGACATGCCTGCGCCCATCGTTTCGCCCAGGCAGGCTGGGCGCTGGTGCTGACTGGCCGCCGCCAGGAGCGTTTAGATGCTCTTCAAGCAACGCTGGGGAAACGTGTATCTGTGCACACTGCCCAGCTGGATGTGAGCGATCCACATGGGGTGGCTAAGGTTGTAGCGGAGCTGCCTGAGCCCTTTCAGCGTGTGCATACGTTGATTAATAACGCAGGACTTGCTCTTGGCAAAGGCCCCGCGCAAACCGCCGATTTAGATGATTGGTACCGCATGATCGATACCAATATCAAAGGGCTGATCACTGTCACTCGACACCTTCTTCCAAAACTGATCGCCTCGGGCCCAGGTGCAACAGTGATCAACCTGGGCTCTATAGCGGCCCGTACACCTTACCCCGGCGGCCACGTTTACGGCGCCACCAAAGCGTTTGTGGAACAGTTTAGCTATAACCTGCGCTGCGATGTCGGCCCCCAAGGAGTGCGGGTTACCGATCTAGCGCCCGGTATGACGGCCAGTGAATTTACCCTGGTACGTATGAAAGGTGACAGCAACATCGCCGATAGTTATTACGAAGGCACCCAGCCGTTACAACCTGAAGATATTGCCGAGCAGGCGCTGCATGTGGCCTCGTTGCCGCCTCATGTCAACATCACGCGTTTAGAAGTCATGCCGCTTTGTCAGCAGTGGTCAGCCCCTACGATACTGCGGGATTAACCTGCTCTTGTTTCTGGGTAAGGTGGTCCACTAAGTGTCGGGCAGTGACATGCAGCGAGGTATACCGGCGCATGCCAATTACCAGCTCGCGCTGCGCCCAAGCGTCGCTAAGCGGGATGCTTTTAAGCTGTAAATCGCCCAGGTCCCGGTAAATGGTTCGCTCAGGCAGTACACCAACGCCCATCCCGTGGTGAATCATTCGGCAAATGGCGTCGAAGCTACGTACCTGAATACGCATGCGCAGTGTTTTGCATGCCAGAGTAGCCTTTTCATTCAACAGCGTTTGCAGCGAAGCATCCTGTTGCAAACCAATAAAATCGAAGGCCAGCGCTTCATCAAAGGCGATGCTTTCACGTCCAGCCAAAGGATGATCAATGGGTGTCATTAACATTAATCGATCTTGCCGATACGAAAGTTGCTGAAGGTCAGGCGCCGCCACATGCTCGGCGAAAATACCGATATCCGTAAGCCCTTCGCGCACAGCGGTAATGATTTCGCTGCTTACCCGCTCTTCTAGATCAATTTTAATTTCGGGGTAGAGGCGGGAAAATGCGCTGAGATCCTGTGGGAGAAATGCAATTATAGCCGACGTATTGGAGTGGATACGCACATGCCCGCGCACGCCTTCACCATATTCGCTTAGCTCGGCCTGCAGTCGCTCAACATTATCCAGAATACGCCGCGCATGGTGCAAAAACGCTTGGCCCGCAGGGGTTAGTTCGACGCCTCTGGGGCGGCGATAGAATAGCGAAGTGCCCACCAGTGCTTCCAGGTCGCTTATCCGCTTGCTTACCGCAGCGAGTGCCAGATGTTCCCGCTCGGCAGCAGCCGTCAGGCGGCCTTCATCCGCCACGGCGATAAACAGTTGAAGAGTGACGAAATCGAAGCGGCGCATAGAACAAACTCTTGGGAGGCAATCTGCATATGCTAGCGCACACCTTCGTCAGTCACGAACCCTTTGTTGCCGATTGCCTGATTGTCGGCCATGAACGGCTAATCCATACTGATGATTAACAATAACATCAATGAGCAGAGGAAAGCTTTATGAATGCTTCCGAAGAGCGCCAGCTTCCGTTACATGGCTTAAAGGTGCTTGAGCTTGGCCAGCTGATTGCGGGGCCTTTCGCAACCAAACTGTTGGGTGAATTCGGTGCCGACGTGATTAAAATCGAGCCGCCAGGAACCGGCGACCCGCTTCGCAAGTGGCGCATGCTAGAAGAAGGCACCTCGTTATGGTGGCATGTGCAAACCCGCAATAAGCGCTCGGTGGCACTGGATTTGCGTAGTAAAGAGGGGCAAGACTTAGCACGCAAGCTCGCCGCCGAGGCAGACGTGGTGGTGGAAAACTTCCGTCCAGGCACACTAGACAACTGGGGGCTGGGCTGGGAAGCGCTTTCGGCACTCAATCCAAGACTAATTATGGTACATATTTCCGGCTTCGGGCAAACGGGACCTTACCGCGATAAGCCCGGTTTTGGCGTAATTGGCGAAGCTATGGGTGGGCTACGTTACCTCACCGGCCAGCCAGGGGAGCCTTCGATGCGCGTTGGCGTGAGTATCGGCGACTCGCTTTCAGCCCTCTACGCGGTAATCGGTACCCTGTTGGCGCTTCAGGAGCGCAACCAAAGTGGCCTGGGCCAAGAGATTGATGTAGCGCTGTATGAATCGGTGTTCGCGATGATGGAAAGCCTGCTGCCGGAGTTCGATGCAAGTGGCCATGTTCGCGAGCCTAGCGGCAGTGCTCTACCCGGTATTACTCCTTCAAACGCCTACCGCTGTCAGGGTGGCGATTACGTACTAATTGCTGGTAACGGCGACAGTATCTTCAAGCGCTTGATGGGCGTGATTGGCCGAGAAGACCTAGCCAGCGATGAGTCGTTGGCTCATAACGATGGGAGAAGTGAGCAAGCCGAGATGATCGATGCGGCGATTCAGGCTTGGGCCGAAGAGCGCTCACGGGATGCCATTCTTCAAGCCCTGGATGACGCCCGCGTGCCGGCAGGCTACCCCTATACTGCGGAAGATATCGCCCAAGACCCCCACTATTTGGCCCGGGAGATGATTCAAACCTTTACTCGCCCCAACGGCAAGCCGCTGAAAGTACCAGGTGTTCTTCCGAAGCTTAGCGCTACCCCTGGGCGACTCGGGAACGGCGGCCCCTCTCTTGGTCAACATACCGACGACGTGTTGGATGAGATGGGGATTGATCAACAAACTCGCGCCAAACTGCGCCACGCAGGAATTATCTAAGGAGAGCACCATGAACCAGCCATTACCCTGCCCCTTAAAGGTAGAAATTAATGAGGTTGCCCCCCGGGATGGCCTGCAGATTGAGGCGCGCTTTGTGCCCACTGAAGAGAAAATTCGCTGGATCGATGCGCTGTCAGCCACTGGCCTGCGACGTATCGAAGCGACTTCTTTTACTTCACCAAAAGCGATCCCCGCCCTCAGGGACGCCGCTGACGTTATGACCGCCATTCAACGCCGGAAAGGGGTCGACATGACGGCTCTGGTGCCCAACATGAAAGGCACCGAGCGGGCACTCGCCTGCCAGGTCGACGAAATTAACCTAGTAATGTCAGCAAGCAAAAGCCACGGTCTAGTCAATCTGCGCATGACACCAGAGCAGTCTCTAGAACAGTTCGCGACTATTTTGAATGCCTGTAAAAATAGCGGCGTGTTTATCAACGCTTCGCTCTCCACCACCTTCGGTTGCCCGTTTGAAGGCGAGGTACCCGAGGCACGGGTGCTGGAACTGATTGCAGAACTGATCGCCCTGGGCATTCAGGGCGTGACGCTATGCGATACCACCGGCATGGCCAACCCCGCCCAGGTAAAGCGCCTTTGCGAAGTAGTACTCAGGCGCTGGCCAGAAACACCTTTCACGTTGCATTTTCACAATACTCGCGGCATGGGTCTGGCGAACGCGCTGGCGGCCTGGCAGACTGGTATTAACCGCTTCGACGCGTCATTAGGTGGAATGGGCGGCTGCCCCTTCGCCCCGGGTGCAACCGGCAATGTATGCACCGAAGACCTTGTGCATATGTTTGAAACCATGGGCGTAGACACAGGCGTCGATTTGGATGCATTACTTGCGGTGGCCTCCACCCTCCCCGACCTCGTTGGCCACGACGTGCCAGGGCAAGTGGTGAAAGCAGGAAAATCGACTCGTCGTTATCCAATGCCAGTAACGCATGTCTGAGCGCTAGTCCTAGGTAGGCCTATCGAAAAGCATGCATTTCCAGCCAGTTCAGCTCGCATCTGGCGGTGAGGGCTAAGCAGATTGACTTCAAAAAATCAGAGGCGGTACGCAGAGATCACGCAGCCCAAAGGCGTACCGGAAAACCGACAGCCAGCATGAGTCTGTGGACGACCATGGTGGGCGGGGGCTCCCGGAGCGCCGTCAGACTGGCGCGATTCCTTTAGGCGGGATGTCACCGATTGTGGCTGAACAAAAACCTCAAGTACTGTCCAGGATGAGTTGACCACTGCAATTCTGGTACTCCCCTTCCGCCTAATAGCGGAAAGGATCAGTACTCGGTCGCTTGCGTCATAACAGGGCTCGCTCGCTATCACCGCCTCAAAAAAAGGCAACGCTCTTTGACGCCTGACTATTTCTGTTAGCCTAAGCATATGTTTAAAAACACTTTTTCTTTTTGGGCTTAAATATTGCTTACACTCTGTCGACGCACTCAAGGAGCGCAGTATGAGTAACGGGCTATGAGCGAAAAAGAAGCCATCGATGTGCTCTGGCTGATTCTGGCCGGCATTCTCGTACTGACCATGCAAGCGGGCTTTTTGTGCCTGGAGTCGGGCCTGACCCGCAGTAAAAATGCCATCAACGTAGCACTAAAAAACGCCTTTGACCTGCTGGTGGTTATGGCTGTCTTCTGGCTCATCGGCTTTAACCTGATGTTCGGGGAGCACAGCGCCTGGGCCCTAGACTGGCGCTGGGTCGCAACCGACTTCAGTCAGCTGGAATTCTGGGATGCGGGCTTTTTCTTTTTCCAGATGACCTTTTGCGCCACCGCCGCCACCATTGTGTCTGGGGCCATTGCCGAGCGCAGCCGCTTTATCACCTATGTTCTGCTAACCATTTTGATTGCCGGCGTGATCTACCCTGTGGTGGGGAACTGGAGCTGGAGCGGTGTATTCAATGACAGGGATGGCTGGCTCCAGCAACGGGGCTTTGTGGATTTTGCCGGCAGCAGTGTCGTGCATGGGGTCGGTGGTTGGGTCGCCTTGGCGGCAGTGATGGTCATCGGTCCGCGCCAGGGGCGTTTCAAAAATGGCCAGATCCGGGAGATTTCTGGCAGTAACCTGCCCATGGCGATGCTAGGCCTTATGTTCTTTATTATCGGCTGGCTAGGCTTTAATGGCGGGAGTGTGCTGGCGTTCAATGCCCGGGTGCCGGGCATCATGATCAATACCCTGATGGCCGGGGCGGCAGGCGGCATGGTCGCTTTATTGATGAGTTATTGTTTGTTCGGCGGCCACCGGGTAACGACAATGACTATTAACGGCACTCTGGCTGGGCTTGTGGCCATTACCGCCGGTGTGCATAGCGTGTCAACCCTGGCGGCCATGGTGATTGGAGCCCTTGGCTGTCTATGCATGCTGGCGGCGGAACGGTTGTTGCTCAAATTCAAACTGGATGACCCCGTCGGCGCGGTCCCGGTACACCTGGTGGCGGGTATCTGGGGGACTTTGGCGGTGGCGCTTTTTGGCCGAGCGGAACAGCTACAAACCGGCCTGTCCTTTATGGGACAGCTGCAGGTACAACTCCTTGGCGTTGTGGCCATTGGCCTGTTCAGCTTTTCGTTGGCACTGCTGTTTCTATGGCTACTCAAGCAACTGACACCCCTCAGAGTCAGTGCGGCGGGGGAAAGGGAGGGGCTTAACGTGTCTGAACATGGCGCCCGAACCGAGTTGGTGGACCTGTTACAGGCCATGGCCGGGCAGGAACAAAGCGGCGATCTACAGAAGAAGGTTCACGCCGAGCCTTTCACCGAAGTCGGCCTTATCGCAACGCAGTACAATCGGGTAATGGACAGGCTGAACCAGATGATCACCCGCACCCGCCTGATTGTGCGCGATATCCGCGATGGGGTAATCACCTTTAACAGCGAAGGGGTCATTTCCAGTGTCAATCCCGGCGCGGAACACCTGTTTGCCCGCTCCCAGGCACAACTGATGGGCCAGTCCACGGCATTGTTACTGCACAGCAACAATACCGTTCTGTATACCCATGCCAGTCCAGGACAAGTCCTGCCGCGCCTGGCCGCCAGCGAAAATGTCGGCCCCCATGAACTTATCGCACGGGGAGCCGATGATCAGCCCTTTTACATCGAGGTCACCACGGCGGCTAGCCCCACCGAAACGGGCGTACAATACAGCGCGATTATCCGGGATATCAGTGAACGCAAGCGCATTGAGGAGCAATTGCACCGCCACTCAGAGTTGGCGCGGGTGACCCTTGAAGCGATTACTGAGGGCGTCATTACCTTTGATGCGCAAATGCACACGGTCTATGTGAATCCGACTGCCGCCGCGCTAACCGGCTGGCCCTCCCAACAGGCCTTTGGCAAGCCCGCCGAGCACATATTGTGTTTAAAAAGTATCGAAGGGGGCAACATGGCGATACTGCCTCTGTGTCAGCAACAGAAAAAACAATGCCTGCAGCTGATCAAAAAAGACGGCAAACCCTCTGATATTGAACTGACCCCTGCCCCTTTGCATGACCATGCCGGCCATCAGGTGGGCTGGGTTGTGGTGATCCAGGATGTCACCCACAGTAGGCGACTACAGCAGCAGCTGAGCTTTCAGGCGATACATGACCCTTTGACCGGGCTTATCAACCGGCGCGAGTTTGAGCGTTGCCTACAGAGCCTGATTCAGGATGTCGAGCATAATGCCAGTGAGCATCTGCTGTGTTACCTGGACCTGGACCAGTTCAAGATCGTCAACGACACCTGCGGACACCAGGCCGGTGATGAATTGTTGAAACAACTGGCCAACACCCTCAAACCCCTGCTGCGCCAGAGTGACATTCTGGCGCGCCTGGGGGGCGACGAGTTTGGTGTACTGCTCAATCACTGCCCTTTAAGCCAGGGCCAGGAGATTGCAGAACAACTGCGCGAAGCGGTCTGTGGCTTTCATTTTTCCTGGAACGGCCAAGTGTTCGCCGTGGGTGTCAGTATCGGCATAGTGCACCTGACCCAACCCTGCGGTGATCTGGGTGTCATGCTTAGCAAAGCGGATACCGCCTGTTATCTGGCGAAAAACCTGGGGCGTAACCGGGTGCACCTGCACCTGCCCGACAGTAGCGAAGTCAAACTACAGACCGATCAGGTGCAGTGGGTTAACCGTATTCGACAAGCCCTGGATGAAGATCACTTTCGTCTGTTCTGCCAGCCTATCCTGGCGCTGGATCATGCAGATGCTGACCCGACCCACTATGAGATTCTGTTGCGGCTTAAGGATGCGCGGGGACATATGGTGCCGCCCGGCGCATTTCTGGCTTCAGCGGAGCGGTTTAACCTGATGCCGCAGATAGACCTCTGGGTCATCCGTAACACCTTGGCCTGGATGGGCGGTCAGTTGCGTAGCAGCCATCTTGAGCTGCATTGTGCGATCAACCTGTCCGGGGCCTCCATCGGCCACCCCCAGTGCCTGCAAACCATTCGCGAGCAGTTGACCAAACACCGGGTGCCGGCCCATCGGGTCTGTTTTGAGATAACGGAAACAACCGCCATGGCAGACCTGAAAAAGGCCCAGGATTTTATCGGCGAGCTTAGAGCTCTGGGCTGCAAATTTGCCCTGGATGATTTTGGCAGTGGCCTGTCATCCTTTGGGTATTTGAGGCATCTGTCGGTAGATTACCTCAAAATTGACGGCATTTTTATCCGTGAGCTGGCGCAGAGCCCTATCGACCGAGCAATGGTGGACTCCATCAATACCATCGGGCACATCATGGGCCTAAAGACCGTTGCCGAATTTGTAGAGGATGGCGCCACCCAGGAGATATTGCGGCAACTGGGAGTTGACTATGCCCAAGGCTACCATCTGGGCCGGCCACAACCGCTGGAAAGCCTGGGAAATGCGCATGTAATGCCCCGTTAAGCGCGGCGACCTAAAAACCATCTCACCGACAGGTCTAATCCAGTATCTGCACGAACTCACCGATCACTTGGTAGCGCAACGCCTGCGCCTCAGTGAGTTCAAGAGGTTTAAACATTTCGTTGTAAGAGCGCGGCTTCAGACGGATCACCTTGTGTTGCCAGCCATCCTCATTCTGGAATTTGGTGCTCTCGTAGTCTTTTACCGTGTAGCGTGATCCGGTCTCGGCATCCGCCTCGTCCGTGCACTCTGCAAGCACAATTTTGCCATTACGGGTACCACCCTGCGCTTTGCTGAAAAGGCAGGTAGCGCCGTTTGGAATAATTCGGTTCATCGACTCACCAATCACACGGCAGGCGAAAAGATTTTTGGTCACTCTGACGTGGTCAGGTATGGCAACCCATTCTTTTTCATCATCAAGCTGGTTATGAAGCGCACCGAAGTCACCTGCTGCGACCTCAAGATCGTAAAATGGCACAGCATTAATATAGGGTAAAATCTCGGCTACCAGCGCCGGAGCTTCGGCGGTTTGAGCCGGCGGAGTGTGAACAGGAACGTGCTGTTTCAGGTAGTCCCTGAGCGACTCGTCACAGGCATACACAAAGGTGCCCCGGATACCTCGCAGCATGATCGTCTTATAAATGTTCAGGACATATTGTTTCAGCGCCTGAGAATCTTGAATACCCTGTTTCCCGTTTCGGTCAAAATAGTTGTCTTTGTCGATAAAGATAGTATCGCTGACTTTGTCATAGCGGATTTCATTACCAAAAATAATGCCCGTGTAGTTCAGGTCGTAACCTTGGGTCGTGTGAATACAACCGACTTCCGAATCGGCACCGGACGCATTGATCCAGTCAGAATTTGTTCGATTCCAGCGCAAGCGAAAGCCATCGATTTCAATATCGTATTCGGATGGATTTTTTTTGGAGACCCATGGCCAAGCATAACCGGCAATAAGCCTGCACAACCCAAATTGATCGTTCTTTTCCCCAACAGCCCGAACCATTTCTTCAATCGAGTCAAAAAGCCTGAATTCGTAGTTGCTGCTACGGAATTTTCCGCCTTTTGGCAGGCGGACATTCAAAAGATCGTCAACGAATTTAACGAAGGGCTGACCGGCACGGACACGAAACTGGGAAGACAAGGTCTGAACTTGGGTAGAGCTTGCCGCTCTCAGACGTGCGAAGTCTGCAGCGTTCGCATCAGATGGCTTAATTGACTGGTTTTCGTCGTAAAAGAAGATAGCCTTGTTGGACTGATGGCAGACCCAATCCAATTCGCTGCAGGTGTGCTTATCGATCCCCAAAACCTCACAAGCTTTATCAAAAGCACCAAAGTACGCGCCCAGATTGGTGCGTTTTCTCAGGCGATGAGATTCATCGACCAGCACAATATCGTACTTGTGTTTGACCAACTCCGAGGGGCTAACCACCATATCGGCTTTCAAACCTGCCACGCTCCGAAAGGCTTTCTTCAGAGTATTGCGAAAAGAAGTCATTGGGACGACCAGCGCCATCTTGGGCTTTGGATACCTCTCCCGAAGTTTTTTAACAAGCCCTTCCAACTCCTCTTCTTCGTCGGAGAACGAACGGAGATTCAGTTCGGCGTCCTTCGAATTCAGCAACTTGAACAGAAATATAGCCAGAACTGACTTACCTGTTCCTGCGCCACCCTCAACCAGAAGGTTTTCGGTCTTTTCATCTAGTAACGCGTAAAGCAATCCAAGCAGGCTTTGGCGCTGGTCTCGGGAAAGGGATTTGTAAGGCGAGTATTTGAAAACATCGGAGTTGTCGATGGACTCAAGTGAATGCGATACAACGCCTTCTGCCCTGAGCTTGTCCCATGCAGAACGGAATACCCGGTTGTAAAGCTCATCTCTCTGGTAATAGTTGTGGTCTACCAGACCAAGATTACCATTTAGGAGACAATACACCCCGTCCGCCGCCATGTACCTGATGAGACCGGACTCAATATCGAGCGTCGCTGACTTATTGAATCGATCACTGCTGATGAGGTGTACGCTCGTCAAAAACCGCTTTTCATAATGCTTGAGGTGTGTGCTCAAACGGGTCAGCGTATCGGTTGTCTCGCCGACGTAAGCCTGCCTGTTTTTGCCATCGCTTAATATATAAACAAGAGGCCAGTTGGTCCCCGCACAGACGTTATGCTGAATATCCACCAATGCGGCTTTTGAAAAAGGATAACGATGAACCTCTACAAGGGGGGAATCGGTCATAACTCCGTGTACTTTTTGGCGGTACCTCGAGCCTTTTCGACCGGGTACTTTTTCTCATTTTTTTCGATCTTTTCCATAACAATCTGTTTCACGTCAAGATCACAAGCATCGGCCATTAAAAATGCAAACGCAAAAACATCGGCCAGTTCCTCTTTCACCTTTTCGATATCTGCCTCCTCTGCGGACTTCCACAAAAACGCTTCCAAAAGTTCGCTGGATTCGATGTTCAGAGCCAGAGCGAGATCTTTTGGATTATGAAATTGCTTCCAGTCTCTTTCATCACGAAACTGACGCAAACGATTAATTACTTCATCCATAATCTAATCCAGAGATGGGTGCTTGAGGTTAACTTATCCAGAGGGCGCCACAGCGACCACTTACCGCTCTTGTGTTAGCCAGCAGTTTACAAGAACAGGTACTTGCCAGCCATTGTGCGTGCGCCCTTGCCAAATACAACACTAGACAGCACATAAAACTGGCCTTCGAGGTCATTCAGAGTGTCCAAAATCTTATCGGGTCGCGACGACGACTGGACGCACTTTTTGGGTGTCGCTTGATTCAGCATTGTTCAGGCACTCACGAAACGCCTGGTTCTTGAAGGTCGTCAGGGTAATCAATATCCAGGGTCACTCCAGGATCCTCAACGTCAACCCATATACAGTGTTGAGCACGCTGCTTGAACAACTCGCGCGCGCCTGCTTCTCCTTTAACCTGCTGCAGCTCTGACCAGAACGTGCGGCCAAAGATAACCGGGTGCCCTGCCTGGCCCTTATACCGCGGGCGAATAATGTTCTCTGTTGTCGCCAAAGCGATTAATGTCTGACATGTTGCGGGTAGTAACCAGGGCATGTCGCCCAGAAAAATGGCCGCCGCAAGGCCATGAGCGTTTTGAAGCAGGCGAAAGGCATCGGCAAGACTACTGCCCAGGCCACCATCGGCGTTGGGAGCTTTCAGAATCTGCACTTGCTGTAAGTACGTCGATTGTAACAATGCCTGCGGATCATCTTCTGCTTTTAATACCACATAAGTATGGAGGAAATTGGGCACCACGGCAGACAGGGTCTGACTTAACAATGCCTCGCCGCCCGCTAGAGGTGTCAGGCGTTTATCAGAACCAAAACGTTTTGAACGGCCTGCGGCCAGCACAATGGCAATGACGTCGCCATTGACCAACCCTGTAGGCCGTTCCATATTATTTATCTCGGCCATAA
>Ga0314771_100183_pt1 | contig 15171 bp, 7 predicted proteins | sample MetaGCB42018_FD_204522 | JGI IMG/M metagenome (GOLD analysis project Ga0314771, IMG submission 204522) | Cryopeg brine microbial communities from Beaufort Sea near Barrow, Alaska, United States - CB4 2018 | ecosystem: Environmental > Aquatic > Marine > Coastal | place: USA: Alaska | collected...
AGTATAAAATCCTTCGCCAGTCGCAGCACCCAGTTTATTTTGATCGATCAACTGCTCTTTTAGATACTTAGCGGCCTTAAACCTGACAGGGTTTTGAGTCGTTTCAGCGGCTAGCTTAGTGATGTTATAGGCAGTGTTTATACCTATGGTATCCAATATGCCAAATGGCCCTACAGGAGCGCCGGTCACTATCATCCATGTCTTATCAATTGTATGCGGATCGGCAACCTCTTTGGCAACTAATTGCAGGCCTGCATCTATAAAAGGCGCTAATAAACTATTCATTATGTAGCCGGGTTGCTCTTTATCTAGCGGTAGTGCCACCATACCAATTGCGGTAGCAAATGCAACAACATCCTCAAACACTTTAGGATCTGTTCCAGGATGTCCCATGATTTCAGCGACGTTATGCATCCAAATCTTATTGGCAAAATGTAGGGCTAAAAATTGAGCAGGTCGTCCCGTTGATTCCGCAAACTGGCTAGGGAGTAAGGTTGAGGTATTGGTGGCAAATATGGTTTTCTCTGGCGCTAGTTTGGCAAGCTTTTCATAAAATTCGATTTTAATGTCAGTAATTTCGGGAATGGCTTCAATCATTAGGTCAGCATCTTTGACCGCTTCGGCTAAGTCTGAGGTATAGCTGAGATTATCAAAGGTCTTGTCCAACTGCTCTTGAGTTGCCCTCAAATCTTTTCGAAAAGCCTTGCACATCAATTGAAACTTTGACTTTGCTTTTTCTAATACCTCGTCATTTATATCGTAGACACTGACATTAAAACCATGGAACGCGGCTTGAAAGGCAATTTGATAGCCTAGGATGCCGCTTCCAGCGACTGTTACATTCTTATACGTCATTGTAGTAATTTCCTAAAATTAGTGGATATAAGTTGATAGATAAATATCTAGAACTTATAGATCTATTATTAGATTGTTTTACTTTATTATTCAACCTTCATTTTATAAAAATGTTAAACGTACCAAAGAGACCTCAAAAATTCAACAACTTGCTGTTAATATTATCAGCTTCATGCTTAATCATCATATGATTATTGACGGCTGATCTCATATCGAAATGACATCTGAACCGCCCCGAGTAATCGGAGGCAGATTTACTTGAGTCAGGCATCTCTGCCTAACAGGGCTGAATTATCATAATACTGTCTTTCAAACTCAAAGAATGACACACAACCAATCGTGCTATACAAACGGGTTTTATTGAACCAATCCATCCATTAATAATAAAAGCGGTATAACTCTAAATCTGGATGGAATCTTGCATAGTGCAGTCCCATACCCGAACCCCAATCATGCATCACAAGAGTAATATTCTTTAACCTAAGTTTCTTAATGAGAGCTTCTCAATAAAAGCTTCTAAGTATAGATATTGGTCACCAAAACCAACAAAAAAACTAATATAAGAATGTACTATCTAAATATGATTATGCACTTGCTGTAGGCATAACTAATTAACAGAAGGATTTTTCTCACTGTAATTGAATAATGCACTACGTTGTTTTTTGCGGAGGGTTTCACGTTCAATTATATTTTTTGCATTGACTTTTTCTAAAGGTAATGCTGTTTCGCGGAAAAGATCGCCATCGGCTATTAAAGATAAATAACGAGAACAACAAACTCTTAAAAAAGAGGTGAAATTACCAATATCATGATCAGCATCGAGAGATTCAAGGTATAGCTTAGTGATCAGCTGATTAACCGTCATTTGATCACGAAATGACAACTCTTCTAATATATCCCAAAAAAACACTTCTAAACGAATTGAGGTGACAACCCCCTGAATTCGAAGTGATTTGGTTTTAGAGCTCCACAAGCTGTCGTCAGCACTAATAAAAAGTTGGCACATATGTCCTCTCTCGATACTAATTAAAGTTTATAACAAGGCAACAAATTGCTTCAACATAGCTGGATGGGCGGGCCATGCAGGAGCCGTTACCAGCTGGCCATCTGTAATAGCGCCATCCATAGGTAACTCGACATACTCAGCTCCAGCCATTTCTATTTCTGGCTGACACGCAGGATAAGCAGATACTTTTTTACCCTTTAATACGCCAGCAGCCGTCAGTAATTGTGGCCCATGGCAAACCGATGCAATCGGTTTATTAGTATTTGCGAAATGCTGAATCATTGCAATGACCTTAGCATTCAAACGCAAGTATTCTGGCGCACGTCCACCAGGTAAATACAGAGCATCGTAATCTTCTACATTAATATCGGCAAAAGACGCATTAAGGACAAAATTATGACCGCGTTTTTCGGTATAAGTTTGGTCACCTTCAAAGTCATGTATTGAGGTAGCAATGCTATCGCCTGCAACTTTATCTGGGCATACAGCATCAACCTCATGTCCCATCGCTAGAAGCGCTTGGAACGGAACCATGTTTTCATAGTCTTCAACAAAATCACCGGTAATGATAAGTACTTTAGCCATTATATTCTCACTGTATTGTAATAAAATATGGTAACCCAAATTAGTTTATAGCGACATAGCTTAAAATGAGCCTGAATATCCATTCAAACATAAAAAACAACGACTAGGTAATATGTGAATACTACAAATAATCACTTTTTGAAAATACCGGAGTATTTAAAATAACAGAGATATTAAGTTTAGATGTAAGCGGCCTATTTTGAGTCATTAAATAGTTAGTATTAGCATCATGATTAAAATCACGCCAAATCGTCGAAGTCATTTGTTGAAGCACAGACACAGTCATGGCAGTGAGTTTGAAATGCCGCTGCCTATAGAGCTGCAATCTGTCATCGAAAACAAACTGTCTGTTTCGGCTGATAAGGTTTCAGATGTGTTGAGATACGTTAAAGATCAGATCGGCATGCCAGCATTGACGAGCCAGCACATTGAGTCAGGCATAGCTCGCCATTATATTACACCAGTATCGAAACTAGGACTTTAGAACAAACCTATCGAAAAGCCATCTGCCAAAATAAATATCTATTTGTGTGTAAGATATAGATTTTTGCCATCACCATGGCGTGCGACTTTGTTGGATATTGAGTGTTTCGTGGTATCGATGAATACCTTTATTAATCGATTACTACCATGTATTAAACAACAAAAAACCCCACAGCGTATAGGCTATGGGGTTTTTTGATTACTTCTAATCTTATTTGATGGTGCACTCACCACGCAACGACTAAATTATTGGAAGTCTTTTAATATAAGGGTTTTAGGGCTGTACATATTATTTTTAACAACAAATTTAACACCTTGTATAGCACTATCAACTTGCCATCCGATTGATATTGGCTTTTATATCATGAATGACCCGATTTGATAATTCTTTTTCGATGTCATGGTCGTTAATAACAGTCAAACAATCCTCAGCAACTGATGCTACCTGATCAATAATAGCTTGTGCCTTACTTTGCTTAATATCAGCAAGTTTAGCCAATTTTAGTAAGTGAGAGAGGGTAGGATGCCGAGCTTCACCTGCTACGTCCATTTGGTGATAACCATTCATACCTGAGTTATAAGCGAGATCATAGACAGGCGATAACGACCATCTACCTGATTGATCCATCATAAAAGAGAAGTTCTTGCTATGGTCGTCTTTATTGTTAAAAATGACATTAAATACCACATGTTTAAAAGCGGATTCTACAGCACGTTGTGATTGGGTCAACATACGCACGCAACGTAGGTACTGCAAATAATCTAAAGAAGGAATCCGAAAATCAATATCCAATAAGCCCGCCAGCGTATGTACATGAACTCTTTGACTACCGATACGATCAAACCGTTCAACACCAAAAGCAGCATATTGATCATTACCGCTATCAATATCAAAATAATGATGCGCAGGCATGTTTAGGCCTGCTTGCTTAGCCATATCAGCATAAAGTGACTCTAATAGACAAACGCTTTTATGCTCAGATTGGGCAGGGAACTTAATAAGCCACGGCGTTGCGGATGGCTGTTCGCTTGTTAAGTCAGTAGTAATAAACTCGGTTGCTTCATCATATAGGACAAGTGCTTTTGGTCTTGCGCCTTGTGGTGAGCCGCCGATGACGATGAGCTCAGCCAGTATGTCACTATCTTGTCCAGATAAAATCGATTGATTGGCAGCGGCCAGTTTGGCTAAAGTAAAATCAGTGATGTCGATATCAGCGCCTGATAGGTCTTGTTGTGGCTCAAAACTAAGCGCTCCCATTGCTGAATTACCAATATAAGCGAGGCGATCTAAGACATTGATTGGCGCAGCATGAGGCATTGTTTTTCGAAAGAACCTATCCATTAGCAGCATTCCCCAACCATCAGGTAAGCTGTCTGATAATAATCCGCATAGGTAATGGCTTGACGCATGAGTACCATAATAAGGTGCTGCTCGTAATGGCATCTCAATTGGTGATAGCTCCAGTCCATCAGCCAGCCACGCCACATCATAGCCAAAGGTAGGGCGTCGTCCATCCATCGTTAATTTACCGATAAGACGTTTGTCCCCGAATCCTTGGTAGTAAATGTTGACAATTGATATCGGTTGATACATGGAAGTGGCTACCTTATGTCAGCTTTTATTTGAGGCACGCAAGCGTGGATTTTGCTTAGCGATAACCTCTTCTATGTTGGTAGGTCCCATATCAAACAATTCAGCAAAGTGATTGACCATACCAAGGGCCATAGCGAGCCTGATTGTATTGTCTAGTGTACCGCCTTGACCTGATTCAATGCGAGCTACGGTGCTGATACCGATTCCAGATCTTTCAGCTAAAGTTGCTTGAGTTAAGTTTAATAACAACCGTTGTGTTTTTAAGCGTTCGCCTAAAATCTCGGAAATCTCACTTGGCGTATAAAAATCAAACCTTACATTCATAATTTAATCAATCATATAAGAGTGTTAAACCGTTATTTTAGCACTTAGTGATTCAAATATGAATGCTTGTTTTTAAAATAAATAATTAGTAAAAAATACTTGCAATAAACAACTGTTGTATACATAATTCTTTCACTATAAAAACGGTGGACTTATGTATACAAGTATTTTTAGAACAGATATAGCTGGCCATACTTTAAGCCTTTTAACGGTTAGTATTATCAGCATTTGTATGGGTGTCAATGCCAATGCTATTACACCTGAGCAGTACCAAGAGCAGCGTAGTGAAGCCTTAAAGCAGCAACAATTGGTTAAGCCCAATGTCAATATAAATACAGATACCTATCAACAAGCACCTTCCACTTCTATAGTGCCAACCAGCTCTCAGAACACTGATCCCGCTTCAACCCCTTGTTTCGATATCAACCATATTTACCTAATAGGTGAGCTGAGCGAAAAGTTCACTTTCGCACTCATGCCTTATACTAAAGGCAAATCATCCTTACTGGGTAGTTGTCTATCAATCAATGATATCAACCAGCTGGTCACCAATGTACAGAACCGTATTATCGAAAAAGGTTACGTCACCACTCGGGTATTGGTGCAAAACCAAAACCTCAAATCTGGCAACTTAACGCTTACCCTCATTCCCGGTCGTATTGACCAAATCACCGCTGTCGATGTTCAAGCCAGTCGTCCTATTTATATTGATAATAGCGGCAACCCTGCCAACTTTGCTCCTGCCATGCCAATGCAGTCTGGTGATTTGCTTAATGTCCGTGATATCGAGCAGTCACTAGAAAACTTTAAGCGCGTACCAACCGCTGATGCGGATTTCTCCATTGCACCTAGCAGTCGAATGGCTGAGCCTGGTTACAGTGATATCCAAGTCAAATGGCAACAAGACAAGCGCTGGCGCCTCTCTGCAACCGTAGATGATTCAGGGCAAGAAAGTACGGGTGTTTATCAAGGTAATGTCACGCTCTCACTAGACAATCCCACTTGGCACAATGATTTGTTATACCTCTCTTATAATCATGATCTTGATGGTGGTAATGACAAGAGTGATGGTAGCTGGGGATATAACGTCGGTTATGTATTACCAATTGATAATACCCAACTGACCCTCACGCACAGCGGCTACAACTATGATCAGACGGTTGCGGGTGCCAACCAAGATTACGTCTATAGTGGTGAGTCCTATAACACTGAAGCATTAGTCAGCCATTTAGTACATCGTGACAGTCACAGTAAAACGTATTTGAAAGCAGGTGGTTATACCAAGCAACAAAGCAACTTTATTGATGACACGGAAGTTGAGGTACAGCGCCGCCGCACTGCAGGCTACAAGGTTGGTGTCGGCTATGAAACCGTTATCGGTCAAACCCAATGGCTTGGCGATATTATCTATCAGCGCGGTACCGGTGCCTTTGATGCGATTGATCCACCAGAAGCCCTATTTAATGAAGGTAGTGCGCGCGCTGATATCATCAAAGTCGACATAGATGTCAATCAACCTATTCAGCTTGCTGACAAGGCTTTGAATTATCATGCGACCTTTAAGGGTCAGTATGCGACAGAGGCGCTAGTCCCTAATGAGCGTTTAGTCATTGGTGGTCGTTATAGCGTACGCGGGTTCGATGGCGATCGCAGCTTGAGCGGCGATCATGGGGCGATACTCAGACAAGAGCTGAGTGCCTATCTTGGTGACAAGCCGCATGCCGTCTATGCTGGGGTCGATGCCGGATACGTTAAGCTTGACAATAGTGAGCAGGATGATTTGCTACTAGGCAATCATCTAATAGGCGCTGTGGTTGGTGTGAAGGGTTACGTGACACCGATTAGAACCAGCTATGATCTGTTTGCAGGCTATCCATTAGCTCAGCCTGATAATTTCAGTGATAAAGACTGGGTAACCGGCTTTAGCTTAGGTTGGCAGTATTAAGTTAAAACCTCAAACATCACTATCCAAATTGCATTTATATAAAAAAACCACTTTATTAAAACAAATCCCAAGGACGTCACAATGAACGCACAATGCTACCGAGTTATCTTTAACAAAGCCCGTGGTATGCTCATGGTGGTGTCCGAGGCCGCGCGCTCTCAAGGTAAAACCAGCAATGCATCTGAGGGTGGTAGTGACATCAGTCAAGTCGCTGGCAGCTCGCAGACGGGCACACAAACTGGTGTTGGGAGTAGCTATCAAGGCGGTAGACTCGATAATCTACGCTCGCAGCTACTATTAGCGCTAGGGCTGGCGACCATCGTTGCATCCAGCGTCAGTATCTCAGCTCATGCTGACACTACTAACATCATCGCCGATCGTAATGCAGCGGCGAACCAACAAGCCACGATACTCGCTACGGCAAACGGTAAAGCACAAGTTAACATTCAAACGCCAAGTGCAGCTGGGGTCTCACGCAATGTCTTTAGTCAATTCGATGTCGGTACTGACGGCGCGATCCTTAATAACAGTCGTAAGAATGCGCAAACGCAGCTCGCTGGGTGGGTTGAGGGTAATCCTTATCTTGCACGCGGTGAAGCTCGTGTGATCTTAAACGAGGTGAACTCTAGTGATCCAAGCCGATTGGGTGGATTCACTGAGATCGCAGGGGGGCGAGCTGAGCTAATTATTGCTAACCCTGCGGGTATTACCTGCGCAGGCTGCGGCTTTATTAATGCCTCGCGGACGACGCTAACAACTGGCAATCCAATACTGGATCAAGGTAAGCTCACGGGCTTTGATATTAGCACAGGTAATATCCGTGTCGATGGCGATGGTCTAGATACGAGCACTGCCGACTACACACAAATCCTAGCGAAGACCACCGAGATTAACGCCGCTGTCTACGCAAAGAATTTGGATGTCATCAACGGGGTTAATACGGTTAGCTATGAGACAGATGCTGCTAATACCGTTATCACTCCTAAGACGGCGCCAAGCAATCAAGCGACAGGTGTCGCACTAGACGTATCGGCACTAGGCGCGATGTATGCGGGTAAGATTCGTCTGATTGGTACCGAAAAAGGCATGGGTGTGACCAATGCGGGCAGTGTTGTTGCCTCGAATGTGGGTGGGTTGCAGCTTGATAGTAGTGGTAACTTGACTAATACTGGTACGCTATCGTCTAAAGAAGCGCTAGACATCAAACAAACGGGTAGTATCGATAACTCAGGCACTATTAGCAGCAGTCAAAAAAATATTACTTTAGACAGTCAGGAATTAACGAATTCAGGTCTAATCAGTAGCTATAATCAGACTCAAGCAGTCACTCAACAACGCATTACTAATTCTGGAACTATCAGTAGTGGACAGCTTAATATAAAGACTGCCACTCTTGACAACACAGGTCTTATTGAGCAGACAGGCACAGGACAACTACAAGTACAAAGTCAAAAAATTGTCAATCAAAATCAGGCGACTATTGGTCAAGCGCTTTATGACAATCAACCTATAGCGACGACGCCAAGTGTTAATGCTGCTCCTAGTACGGCTAATACTGGTGCGCAAAATCAGGTCGTAGACAATAATAATAACTCAAACCCATCACCTAATCCTGATGTGCCATCCACTGCTCCTATTTTAGCGCCAGTTACTAGTGATGGTTCAATCACAGCGACTACCATTAGCAACACAACTAGCAATGCCCTAATCACTGCTAATGGTCAAATTAACGTACAAGCGAGAGATATTAGTAATTTAGAGAGATCGAGCATAGCGGTCGATACGCTCACTACTGACAACCAGCAAGTCAATAATCGCCTAAACAATGATAACAGCCGTATACAGGTGGACAACGCTGACTGGAATTTAGTGAGATTTGATAATAGACAAGGTCAGATTATTAGCCAACAAGGCTTTAATATTACTAGCCAGCAAGGGATTGATAACACAGCGGGTGTCTTAGCCAGTCAAAAAGATATTACGCTAATCACACAAGGCAATATTAATAATTCTCAAGGCGTGATACAAGCTCAGAGTGTCAAAGTACAAGGTAATCAATTAGACAATACCAAAGGTAAAATCTATGCTGAGAACGCTGTTGATTTGACCATGGGCGGTAAAGCCAATAATACCCAAGGCATCATAAGCGCCAAACAAGGTGTCAAAATTGCAACAGGATCACTTGTCTCGCAAGATAATGGTTTGATTCGTAGTGGCAAAACATTAAACCTTATTGTTAAAGACCGATTAGAGAATTTAGACACCTCGCTTATTGCTGCGGGATCTAGCGTAGATATTAAAGCGGATAACGTTATTCAAAATGCAAATTCAAAAATAATAGCCGGATTGGATCAACAAGGCGCGTTATCTGCAGATAAGCATGATTTAACCGTCACAACGAAAGGTGCTCAAAACAATCAAGGTCAAAACATTGCGTCGGGTAACTTATCGATGTTGGGTAGTGACCTCAAATTAAATAACGCTACCTTACAAGCGAATGATATCCAATTAACGGCAAACACCAATTCAGTTAATCTACAAGACAGTAAAGTATTCGCTGATGGCAACATTGATCTAAAAGCGGCGCAAGACGCTAGGCTTAATGATAGTGAGATCTCAGGCAAGCAGATAAATATACTGGCGTCAAATATTGATAACACGGCAGGTAGCTTGTATGCCGACTCTACTATTAATTTGAATCAAACAAATTCAGGTGGCACGCTTTTAAATAATTCAGGAAAACTTGCAAGCAAAGAGGCGTTAAATATAGTCTTTGATACCGTTAATAACACGGGTAAAGATGCCTTACTACTCTCTGATAAAACGATAAACATTAAAGCGTTGCAAGTGAACAATAGCAATCAGCTCGTGGATAAAAACTTCACTGGTGGTATACAGGCACAAGACATTACTGTTGCTGCGCAGAAGCTAGATAACACCGAAGGCTATATCAATAGTGACAATAGCAACCTACTCATTGCTAAAGATCTGAAAAATACCAAAGGTTATATCTATGGCGGCTCAAGCTTAGATATCGGTACCTCTGAACAAACCCTAAAGCTTGATAACAGTGCGGGTGAATTAAGAAGTAAGCAAAATATTGCGATAGTCGCTGATAGCGTTGCCAACACTAAAGGATTGATCGCTAGCCAAGGCAATGCTGCAATCACGGTTAAGCAAGATTATTTGCATCAAGTAGGCGATAATTTACTGGTTAACAAGCAGTTATCTATTCAAACGCTAGGCAATATCGATAACCAGTCTGAGCTTAAAGCGGGTGAGAAATTATTTCTACAAGCCAATAACGTCACTAATGATATTGGCGCGCAAATCGTTAGTGATAGCGTTGATATCCAAGCGAAAAAAACGTTGCATAATAAAGGTTTGATCAATGCCAATGATTTGAGTCTACAAGCAGAGTACCTCGATAATGACAGTGCCAAGATTTATGGTACAACGGTTTTAATCAAAGCAAAGACCATCAATAACCAAGGTCATCGCTCCAGTGATAAAGGCGCTATTATCGCTTCACGTGGAGACATGACATTAATCGCTGACACGGTTAATAATCAAAGCGGTAATGTCACCCATAGCAAAGCGCAAGATAATGCGTGGATACTTAGTAATCAAAATCTAACTATTGGTGGCGCTATTGATGATAATGGTGTTGTCACTGCCAATGCAAAAGAAGTCAATAATTTAAGTGGTCGTATTGAATCGTTTGGCGATATGTCAATTACTGCTGATAGATTGATTAATAAAAACCTATCGTTTAAAACAGAGCTACAAGATGTTGAAGGTAGTGAGAATGAGAAAACTTTTATTATTCCTGGTGGGACATCTAATAAAATTCCTGTAGAAAAACTACGATTAGAGGATTGGAGTAGAGCTGATCGCTATAGATATGCTGATGACACTGATGAAGTCATAGAAGATGGTCAGTTAGGACAAACGCCTATACCTGAGGCAACCAGCTGCGGTGATGGGGAAAATAGTGTTTGTACGCTGAACTATACAAATGACGATCCTGTTTGGGCGTACTTTGAGCTAACGCCGCCCAACAGAGAGGCTCCACCAAAGCCTATGGTTACTGAACCAATGCCGCCTTTAGGTCAAGAAAGCTGTAGCGATCCTACCAGTGCAGCTTGCGCTGCGTACAATACGGCATTTGAGCAGTATCAGCAGCAGCAAAAAGAATACGATGCTGCTCTGCAGGCTTATAACACAGAATTGGATAGTTGGGAAGAGCAAGACAGTGAGAAGTATGCGGCACTCGTTGATGCTGTCCGTGCCTATAATAATGATTATGGTCGTATCAAGATCAAGAAGTGGACAGAGATTAAAGTCGTTGAAAAATCAAAACAAAGCGTAGTGCTAGACTCAGCGCCAGCACAGATCATCGCTGGAGGTAATCTGATGCTAGATACCGACTATGTGCTTAATGACAAGAGCCAAATTTTAGCAGGCGGTATTATTGATTTTGATGACAATGCTAATACCTTGGAGCAGCTCGATGGCGAAGGTAAGTTACTCGTCATTCAAGACGGTACGAGTCAATATACTAAGTCGCGGTGGCGCGGCGGGTTTAAGCGCTATCATCAACGTGATTATGATGACAAAATAGCGTATACCGATACTCAAAAAACCACTATTAAATTGCCAGTTTCGCAGTGGCAGCAGAACGCTACTATCTCCACAACGGCGCAAGATACTATCGCTGTCGATAATCAAGTCAATGGTAATGGCTCATCAGTAGCAGGTCTACAAGGTGGCGCGGCCCCCAGCAACAATACCTCAATCACCGTAGCAGTGTCCCCATCAGGCGATGAGATCAGAAGTGTTGATGGCGCGACCAGCTTACCTAATAACAGCTTATATACTATCGATGCTGATAGTACTAACGGCTATCTGATAGAGACTGATCCTGACTTTGCCAGTTATCGCAACTGGCTCACCTCAGACTACATGTTAGAGCGTCTCAAGCTCGATCCTAATATCACTCAAAAACGTCTGGGTGATGGATATTATGAGCAGCAATATATTCGCGACCAAATTATGATGCTCACAGGTCGCTATTACTTGGGTAACTATAGTAGTCAAGATGAGCAGTATCAGGGTCTTATGGATGCTGGAGTGACGCTTGCTCAAACGTTAAATTTACGTCCAGGCATCGCGCTAAGTGCCGAGCAAGTCGCCGCCCTCACCAGTGATATCGTCTGGTTAGAGGAGCAGCAAGTCACGCTAGCTGATGGTAGCAGGCAAACTGTGCTCGCACCCAAAGTTTATGTGCGAGCTAAGCAAGGGGCGATTAGAGGTGATGGTAGCTTCATTGCCGCAGCCCAAGTCAACATCAATCTTAACGAAGACCTAAACAACCAAGGGACTATTGACGGTTATAAAACGCTTAACGTAACGGCTAATAACGTCAACAATACTAATGGCGCGCGCTTAAGTGGGGCTGATGCTCGAATCAATGCCAATAATGCGATTAGCAATGTCGGTGGTACTATCTATGCCGATAATACCTTAGGACTGAGCGCTGATAACATCACTAATGCTAGCAGCACTTATAGTACCAGCAATCAGCTAGGGGCTAGCACCTCTACGCGCACAGGTATCGATCAAGTAGGCTCAATTGGCGTAGGCGATGGCCTTAAAGGACAAGTGGATGCTGATGGCAACCCCTTAACCACCTTATCCATTGCAGCCAAGAACGATATCGTATTCAATGCAGGTGGCGCCAGTAACCAAAGTGGCAACACCCAAATCATCTCAGAACAAGGCGATGTCACATTCAATGCTATTAACACGGGTAATGAGATCCGTGCTATTGAAGACGCAAACAACTACTACACTGATGGTCAAACCCAAGACATCGGAAGCCAAGTGACTAGCTATGGCAACTTAACAGTAGCGGGCAATAACGTCACAGGCGTCGCCGCGACCCTTAATAGTCAAACAGGTAATACGGGTATCAGCGCTGATAACGACGTTAGCTTCGCAGAAGGAAGCGCCACTACAGACTTCTCAACCGCTAGCAAAATGAGCAGCAGTGGCTTCTTAAGTAAAAAAACCACTCAAGAGCGTTTTAATAGTGAAAGCGACAATGCGATCAGTAGCAACTTAGAGGGCAATACCGTCTCTATCCAAGCGGGTAACGACATCAGACTGACGGGCACTAATGCTGTCAGTGATCGAGGTACTCAACTTACCGCCGGTGGTGATATCGATATTCTAGCCGCACAGAACACCTCAAGCGAGAGCAGTAGCACTCAAGTCAAAAAGTCAGGACTATTTAGTAATGGCGGCGCAAGCTTCACCGTTGGCAAACAACAAACCGATGACAGCAATGCCAAAACCTCACTCATACTGGCAGCAACATCGGTGCGATTGATGGTAACGTCATTATTGATGCTGGACGCAACTATCAACAGACAGGCAGCAACATCGTCGCAGGAATGGGCGCTGACACTGGTGCAGACATTCAAGATGCTAATCGCGGCAACACCGTCATCCGTGCCCAAGGCATCAATATTGACAGTACCAAAGACGTCTATACCAATCAAAGCGAGCAAAAGTTTAAGCAAAGTGGTTTCACCGTTGCCGTTTCCAATAGTCTCATTGATAGCGCTAAGAGCATTGACAGTTTAGTGACTGCTGCTGGTAACACAGACAGTACCCGCATGAAAGGCATGGCAGGTGTTGCAGGTGCACTCAAAACCAAAGCATTAGCAGAACAATCTGCCAGTGCCGTGCAAGGCTTGGGTAATGGTATCAACGCTGATAGCTTAAAAGGTGTGGGCACCACACGCATACAAGCCACTTGGGGTACATCAAAGAGTCAGTCCAATAGTAGTAGTTACACTGAGGTCAACCAAGGCTCCAGTATCGACACCAATAACCTTGCCCTGATCGCTACAGGGGCAGGCACAGATAGCAATATCAACATCAATGGTAGCAGTCTAACGGTCAGTAAGGACGTGCTATTGCAAGCCGACAACGACTTGAATATCAATGGCGTGGCACAAAACAGCAATACTCGTAGTGATAATAAGAGCTCAAGCGCTGCTATTGGAGGTTTTGCAGATACTAATGGTAGTGCAGGCATCACTGCTAGCGCCAGTCGTGCCAAAGGCTATGCCAACAGTGACAGCACCACTTATGCCAACAGCCAAATCAATGTCGGTGGCAACACCACCCTTGATATTGGTAATGATTTTAATGGTAAAGGGGTCGTATTTAATACCAATAAAGTTCAAGGCGTTATCGGCGGTGACATGACCATCGAATCGCTACAAGACACCGCTACTTATGACAGCGACCAAAAGAACATGGGCTTTAGCGCTGATATCGATATAGCAGGCGCAGGATCCAGTCTATCCGTTAATGGCGGCAAGACCAATGTCAATGCTGACTATCAAGCCGTTGGCGAGCAGTCAGAACTCTTTACCGGAGATGGTGGTTTTGATCTTACCACCGAGGGTAAAACCACGCTCATCGGTGGGGCGATTACCACTACTGAAGAAGCACTGGCTGCTGGACGTAATAATTACGAAAGCCTTGGCGGCATCATCACACAAGATATTGAGAATACCACGAGCTATAAAGGCGATGCCATACAAGTCGGTGTTAGTCTTGGCATGACAGATAAGAAGCCACAAGGCAACACTAACGGTTTAGGTTATGGAACTGACAGCGATAGCGACAGCAGTATTACCAAAGCAGGTATCACAGGGATTGCTGGACATAGTGATATCACGACTGATAACCGTGAGGAGTATGCGGGCGCTCTTGAGAATGTGTTTGATGCCAATCGGGTAAATGAGGAGCTAGGTGCGCAGGTAGAGATTACACAAGCCTTTGATCAAGAGCGTCGTAAGATTAAGACTGAGCTTAATGCTAAAGAACAAAAGTTGCGAGACGAGGCAGAAGAAGCTCTTAAAAATGGAGACAATCGAAAGGCAACTGAGAAGTTTGCAGCTGCTGATAAAGTACAAAACAGATCACTACTATTTGACAGTGTCACAGGGGCTATCTACGCTCCTAATGTAAACGGTATTTCAGGGTATGCTGTCAAAGCTGCTAGTCCTTATGTAGCTCGTCAGATTGGAGACTATTATAAAACTAATGAAGTTTTAAATGATATAGATAAAGGCTATCGAAGAGAACGGGGTGGTGCTGGTCATCTCTTAGCACATCCCGTATTAGGAGCAGCAGTCAGCTATGCTACAGGCAATGATGTGTTAACCGGAGGTTTATCTGCAGGTGCAGGAGAAGCAACTGCACCTATTTTGTCTAAATTTCTTTATGATACCGAAGATCCAAATGAGCTGACTGCTGAACAAAAAGATACTATTAGCGCTATTACTGGTGTTGTTG
>Ga0314771_100184_pt1 | contig 15068 bp, 8 predicted proteins | sample MetaGCB42018_FD_204522 | JGI IMG/M metagenome (GOLD analysis project Ga0314771, IMG submission 204522) | Cryopeg brine microbial communities from Beaufort Sea near Barrow, Alaska, United States - CB4 2018 | ecosystem: Environmental > Aquatic > Marine > Coastal | place: USA: Alaska | collected...
GGGCCTTGGTGCGCTCCCCTGGATTCATGCACAAAATCAAAACCTTGATTCTTTGAACTTTGAATTTTAAGATGTCCTGCATGCCATTTTCCAATATGACCCGTTCTATATCCATTCATTTTCAACGCTTCTGCTATGGTAAAGTTTTCAGGCATTAATCCATCTGGAAAAAAAGGGCTAATATATTTTGAAGATTTATGAGCCTTAGGAATTTTTCCGCCACTCACATTCGTTATCCCTGTTTTAGCAGGATGTAATCCACTTAAAAGAGCAGATCGGGAGGGAGCGCAAGTAGGTGCAGGGGAATATGCATTGGTAAAATTGACAGCATCTTTTGCTAATTTTGAAATATTTGGTGTTTCCCAAACACACGGGTCGTCCAAATCATTTAATTGTACGTCTTGCCAACCCAAATCATCAGCATAAAATATAATAACATTAGGTTTTATTAAATCATCTTTCTGCTGACTACTTACATAGTTAGAGGAGAAAAATGCTAGTAATACCAGGGTTAAGAATGTTTTGTTATTTTTCATTATTTATATTTTTTAAGCAAATGTGATACGTTATTAGTTACATAAACAGTATCACATTCGATACTCCTTTTTATTTAATTTTATGAAATTCGCTTTTTACCATGAAACGATTCTCATCGATTAAAATGATACCATATTCCATGGCTTCTTTAGGAACATTAAAAGTGTATTCTAAATTATTTTTGCCAGAGCCTACAGGTATTTTTATATAGGTAGTTGAATGTTTTCCTTGCCTAGCTTTCTTCCCGTTCTTTTTTATTCTAACCGGGTCTCCTATTTTTATAAGAGCATAGCTTTCTATCACTTTAGACTTATCGCTTTCCAATGTAACCGAAAATTTTCGGGTTTTAGCATCAAAAGAATCACTGACAACAACTGGAATAGAAGCTACATTTTTATCTCCTTCACTTTAGATTTTAAAGGACTCTTATAAGGAAGTTTAGCATCGTAGTCTTTTAGATATTTTTCCAATCTTTCAGATAACTCTTTAACTACTTCAGGATTTTGTTTCGCTATATCATGCTTTTCTTCTAAGTCAGCTCTTTTTCCATCTTTATACAAACGATACAGCTCATAATTACCTTTGGTAAGGTTTTTATATAACTTATAATCACCTGATCTTATCGCCGATTGCATTCGAGAATCTTGACCATGTGGAAAATGCCACCACAAATCTTCTCTAGGTTTTCCTTCTTTCGTTAAGACATCCTTTTCGTTATTAAATAATACTCCAGAAATATTTAGTCCGTCAAATTTTTCAGATTGTTCTACTGATACATCCGTTTTTGTAATATTTAATAGCGTTGGAAAGAAATCTAATTGATTTATAAGGCCTTCATAGGTTTTTCCTTTGGGAACATTTGGACCACTAATAACCATAGGCACTCGAATGCCTCCTTCCTGGGCAAATATCTTCCCTTTATCTAAAGGAGCATTATCAGTAATCACTTCTGTTTTATGTTTTTCCATTCCCCCATTATCTGAAGAAAATATAATATACGTAGTTTCAATTAATTTTTTCCCTGGATTTCTTGGGTCATCAGTCTTTTTCAAATAATTCACCACACGTCCCAAACTCCAGTCTAAAGTAGTCACCATAGCCCCATAATACGGGTTTGTTTGTCCACCAGTTGTTACTGGAATATCTTCTTTAGGGAAATCAACACCTAATTTATCGCTATAGTATTGCAACAGTTCACGGTTTTTAGTGTGAACTGGCCAATGGACCATCCAATGCGCTAAATAGAGAAAAAAGGGTTCCTCTTTACTTCTATCTATAAATGAGATGGCCTGCTCTGTAACATCATCATTTGGATAGGAGATTCCTTGTGGGTTTTTGTCTGAAAACGGAGCGTATTTTTCCTTGCTTAAACGATAAGGGTCGTTTGCATCATCTGTAGCAAAATAATTAGCACGGTTATTTTTTCCTTTTGGCCCCTGATGGGCACCTCTGGATTCAAAAGCAAAATCAAAACCTTGATTTGTTGATTTTTGAATCTCAAGACTCCCTATGTGCCATTTTCCCACATGCCCCGTGGTATAGCCATTTGTTTTTAAAACTTCAGCAATGGTAACGTCCTCAGGTTTTAATCCCGCAGGATAAAAAGGAGGAATTATTGCACTATGAGCAACGGGGTTAGGAATATTACCTCCCGAAACATGTGTAACTCCTGTTTTAGTAGGATGCATACCTGTAAGCATTGCAGCTCTGGAAGGTGCACAAGTCGGTGCTGGTGAATATGCATTGGTGAAATTGATTCCTTCCTTTGCAAGTTTTAAAACGTTTGGTGTTTCCCAAGGTGTAGGTTCATCTAAATCATTGAGTTCTGTATCCTGCCAACCCAAGTCATCAGCATAAAATATAATAACATTAGGTTTTATTAACTCATCCTTCTTCTGACTATATATATGGTTCGAAGAAAAAAATGCTACGAAGAGGAACGCTAAAAAAAATTTGTTGTTTTTCATTATCTATATTTTTTAAGCAAATGTGATACTGTTTTTATCTACATAAACAGTATCACATTTGATACTCCTTATTATTTGATTTTATGAAATTCGCTTTTTACCATAAAGTTATTTTCATCTATAAAAATGATACCATAATCGGTTACCCCTTTAGGAACATTCAAAGTGTAGTCTAATTCATTTTTACTACGATCAACCGCTATTTTTACATACGGTGATTTCCCTCTTCTAACCTTACCATTTCTGCTTCTTTTAACGTCACCAAGTAATTTTGCAAGCCCATAACATTCAACCACTTCAGACTGCCCTTTTTCCAATTTAACAGAAAATTTTCGAGTTTTAGCATCAAAAGAATCAGATACAACTTGTGGAACAGCCGCTATATTTTCTTTTTCTGAAGCATCCTTAGTTTTTGTAGGACTCTTATATGGGTAATTAGCGCCGTAATCTTTTAGATACTTCTCTAATCTTTTAGATAAATCTTTAACTACTTCGGGCGATTGTGCTGCTATATCATGTTGTTCTTCCAAGTCAGCTCTTTCCCCATCTTTATACAAACGGTACAGTTCATAATTACCTTTAATATGGTTTTTATATAATTTATAATCTCCAGCTCTTATCGCCGATTGCATTTGGTGATCTTGATTGTGAGGAAAATGCCACCATAAATCTTTTCTTATTTCTCCATTTTTATTTTTGACATCATTTTCATTGTTCAATAACACACCTGAAATATCTAATCCATCCAAATCTGAACTGTACTCAGTTGGTATTTTACTATTGGTAAGATTTAAAATAGTTGGAAAAAAATCTAACTCATTGACTAAACCATCATATGTTTTCCCTTTTGGAATATTAGGACCTCCAATAACCATAGGTACTCTAATACCTCCTTCCTGAGCATATTTTTTACCCTCATCTAAAGGGAAGTTATCTGAAACAATCTCTCTTCCTACTCTTTCAACAGCACCGTTGTCTGAAGCAAAAAGAATATAAGTAGTCTCATATAATTTTTTTCCGGGATTTCTCGGGTCATCTGTTTTCTTTAATAAATCTACAACACGCCCTAAACTCCAATCCAAAGTGGTAACCATAGATCCATAAAAAGGATTTGTTTGTCCACCTGTTGTAACAGGCATATCTTTTGTAGGAAAATCTACTCCTAATTTATCACTATAATATTGCAATAATTCACGGTTTTTAGTGTGAATTGGAGAGTGAACCATCCAATGTGCTAAGTACAAAAAGAAAGGTTTATTTTTACTTTTTTCTATAAACTCAAGTGCTTTTTCAGTAATCTCGTCTTTTGGATAAGAAATCCCATTGGGAGACTCTTTCGTAAAAGGAGGATATTTTTCATCACTCAAACGATATTTATCATTTTTGTCATGTGTTGCAAATTTAGTCAAACGATTGTCTGGTTTTTTAGGTCCTTGATGAGCTCCTCTGGATTCATAAGCAAAATCAAAACCTTGATTTTTTGAATTTCTACTCTCAATATGTCCTAAATGCCATTTACCAACATGTCCCGTTCTATAACCATTCATTTTCAAAGCTTCTGCTATTGTAAAACGTTCAGGACCTAATCCTGCGGGAAAAAATGGGGTAATATAATTTGAATATCTGGGTGCAGGGATTTTTCCTCCAGACACATGTGTTACTCCTGTTTTAACGGGATGTAATCCTGAAAGCAAAGCACTTCTAGAAGGTGCACAAGTAGGTGCCGGAGAATACCCATTTGTGAAATTTAAACCATCTGCTGCTAATTTTGAAATGTTGGGTGTTTCCCATGGACTAGGTGTATCCAAATTATTTAATTCGGTATCTTGCCAACCCAAATCATCCGCATAAAAAATAATAATATTAGGCTGTATTAAATTCTGCTTTTCCTGACCAATAACATGATTAGAAAAAAACAATAAAATTAAAAGTGTAGTTAAAATTGATTTCATATTTGTACGTTTAAAAAATTAGGTTGTTATTTTTATTTCCAGTTTAATTTTGCAGTTTTATTTTCTATATCCAGCCAGACATCGAGGTGCTCAAAAGATCTTGTGTAAATGTATCCTTCACGTATGGCTTCTCCTTCAGGACTTCCTAATTTTTTTTCATATTGAGGGAATGTTTTTAACCAGACAGCCGATTTGTTAATATTATATCCATCATGAGGATATATATAGCTATACTTTTCTGCACAAACAAGAAATATTGCCAACATATAGTCTAAACGCTCTGTAACATCTTCATCAGCACTCAAGCTTTGTCTGGCATCATCAATACCAGCTTCTGCATTTTTTAATCCTTTACCAATTCCCATAGACATGGCAATTACTTTTCCTTCTCTAGCCGATTTTTGAACTGCTTCAATCCCTTTTGCCAGATAATCTTCGTAAGTCATTCCCAAACTTTCATGTTCAAATCCTTCAAGATACGATCCGTCAAAATACTTTAAGTATTCTCTACCCACATCTTTAAATTCAGGTCGAACTCTTAAAATATTAGCAAGTAAAATATTATCATCTCCTAGTTGTGTATTTAGATTTTCCATCATGGTGAAGTAACCAGACATAATTTCTTTTTGCTTGTCTTTACCAACACGACTATTAAAAAACCCAGGCACCAATACTTTTATGTTAGCATCTAGAAACACCCCATCAATATATGGGCTCTCTGTTAATTTACGAACATGGTTTAACCAATAAGAGCGAACATAATCTTTTGAAATATCAAAAAAACCAGTTCTTTTATTTGGCATTAAAGCTTTTTTCCCTTTAGCATCTACTAAAAGAGCTTCCGGATGTTTTTTTAAGAACGATTCATCTTCTTTATAACCACCCCAATTGATCACAACATTTTTATAATACAATATTTTTGCTTTAGGGTATATCTTTTTAATTGCCTCTGCAGCTTTAATAGTACCTGCTTCTGTAGAACCATAGGTTTGGCTTCCTGTTGTTTTCTCAAAAGTAATTAACGGGTATTTTGCCAAATATTTAATTTCCTCTTTTGTAAAGGCAGTACTTTTTCTAAGGTGCATATACAATGGCATGGTGTCCCATGAAAACTCTGGTAAATTTTTTTGCGATTCTTTGTTTTGAGAAATGCCAGGTGTTGTGAATAGGATGGCAACAATTAAACAAGTAATTAAATCATATTTCATCACTCTTATTATTTTACAATTATTTTAAATCCTATAACAGGTTGATTAGGTGTGTTTTTAGGGCATTTTATTTTTAAGCCTTCATCAGATTGTGTCCAACTTATTTTCTCATTATTTCCTAGTAATTCTATCTTCTCTATTTCTTTATCTAAAGCCCCTCCCCTTTTTAATGTTTCAATCAACACATCTTCTGTGGGACGTGCCAATACAAAAGCATAAATATTTTCGTTTTTAGTAGTAAACCTGACGTCTTTTGAGGAGTAGTCTTTAAGATTTTCTCCCGTTCTCCTGGATACGATTTTTAAAGGCCCTTCTCCATAAACTTTCCAGGGACGCGTTCCGTAAATCCCTTCTCCGTTAATTTTAATCCAATCTCCAAAGGCTTTTAAGATTTTTGCTTGTGGTTCTGGCAATGTCCCATCTCCTTTTAAAGCGACATTCATCATGACAACTCCATTCTTACTAATAGCATCTACCGCATTTCCTATTAATACCGGAATACTCATTCTGGTTCTGGCGTCTTTTCTGTAAAACCAATTTCCCGAAAGATCGGTAGCCCACATCCATGGATGTTTTTGAGACTCACCAAACATACCTCGTTCTAAATTGTACGTAAACGCTGCTTTGTTTTGTCTGGCATTTTTAAAAGACAAGACTGTTGTTTGCTTTCCGTTGTTTTCTTTTAAATCTTTATTCAAATAATCTGAAAACAGTTTTATACCAAGCCCATCACCTGTTTTGATTGAAGGATAAGGAGAATCGTTATTAAACATATCCGGATCGTACTTCTCTATTAAATCCCAACATCTTTTATACCAGTGCTCGTTCCAGCCATCTTGCGATGCAAAATTATCTGGATCATAGTCCATATTAAAAAACTCCCATTCTGGAGTGCCTGGTTTTTGGTATTGACGCGCAGTTCTAAAAAAACGTGGAGACCAATACAAGTGCGTAGATACCCCAAACTTTAAACCATATTTGTATGCAGCGTCTTTCCATTCTTGTATAATGTCTCTTTTAGGCCCCATTTTTACTGAATTGTAAGGAAAGAAAGAATCATACATATCAAAATTATCATGATGCGTAGCTACTGGCATAATAAAACGTGCTCCGCTGTCCTTAAAAAATTTAACCAACTCATCTGGATTCCAGTTTTCTGCTTTAAAGTCTGGAATAAATTTTTCGTAACCAAATTCTGATGGGTGTCCATATCTTTCTGTATGCCATTTGGTTAAATTTTCTGTCAAATTACGATCTCCCTCAGTTGTGCCATCATAACCATCCACTCCGTACATTCTTCGCCCATAATGGGAATTATCATTCGGTCGGTTTTCATCTATTGCAGAAGAAATACCCCAGTGCATCCAAACCCCAATTTTGCCATCTTGAAACCATTCCGGCACCTGATAGTTATCTGCCATAGAATCCCAGTTAGGGTCTATTTTTTTGGGTGCCTGGTCAACATGATTTGCTTGCGAAAAAGCCATGGACATATACAATACGGCTAGAAGTGTTGTTAAGAATTTTAATTTTTTCATTTTACTTTAAATTAGGAAACCTATAGTAGGTTTCAAAATTGAATCAATCTTAAAAACAAAACCTAAATGTGCTGAGTGTGTTACATTACAACATTTCTGTTTTATAGATTCGGAAAGATATTTCTTTTTGAAGCGTTACAGTTTCTCTAATTGCTCAAAAGTTTGCTCAAATTGTGCAAATGATGACTGCAAATAAAAAGCAATAGCGTGATTTACAGTTAGGAGTATAAAAAATGTACGCTGAATATGTTACAAAAAAAACGAAGCCTTTAATCCACTAAATCTATTATACATTTCAAATATTAGTTCTTAAACCTTTAACCGTTATTATAATAATATCTCGAAGATGCCATCTATAATGCACTTTAAAACAAGTAAGCAACAAAATATAGAAATATCCTTAGACCTCAATAATAAAATGCTCATCTGAAGTAATTGGGAGAATTTTATTGCAAACAGCATATTTTTGATTGGTTTCACATTAAATGAGCAAAGATTTGACCGAATGTAGAAACCCATAACTTAAGACAAACAATATATTTGCCTAAATTAAAACTATCGATATGAAACAAATCTTAACTATTTTTCTTGTTATGATGTCCATGGTTGTTTTTTCACAAGAAAAAACAATTACAGGTAAATTGACAAATGAAGCGGGTACAGCATTATTAGGTGCTACCATATCTATTAAAGGACAGCGTAAAGGGACCATTTCTGATTTTGATGGTAATTACTCCTTAAAAACCAAAGTGGGTGATGTTTTGGTCTTCGCTTCTTTAGGTTCAGATACAAAACGAATTACTGTTGGCTCAACCAACGTCATTGATGTGGTTTTAAAGAAATCAGAATCACAATTAGACGAAGTTGTGGTTGTAGGTTACGGTACTGTTAAAAAAAGTGATTTAACCGGATCCGTATCTTCAATAAAAGCGGAGGATATTGTCAAATCAGGGTCGGTCGGTCTCGAACAGGCCATAGCAGGAAGAGCTGCCGGTGTCGTCGTAACTAGTGGTTCCGGTGAGCCAGGTGCTGGTGCATCAATCAGGATTAGAGGGGTTAGTTCTTTAAATGGTAGTGAGCCATTATATATTATTGACGGAGTAGCTATGGATAATTCAAGTGAAGGAGGATTGGGAAGCCAAGATGTAGAGAGTTCTTCATTAAGTCCTTTATCTATGATTAACCCATCAGATATTGAATCTATGGAGATTCTTAAAGACGCATCCTCTACGGCAATATATGGCTCTCGAGGAGCCAATGGTGTTGTGTTAATTACTACAAAAAGTGGTGAACCAGGTAAGGGCATTATTACCTTTGAACAAGATTATGGCATTACAAAGATTCCTCATGTTATAGACGTATTAAAATCCAATGACTTTGTTATTTTGGATGCAGAAGCCGATAGAAATGCAGGTAATCTTCCTAGAAGACAATCAAGATTGGATTCTGCCAGGGTTGGGTTACTACAAAATAACGATTGGCAAAGAACAATTATTCAAACAGGAACCTCATCCAATACAAATCTCAGTTTTAGAGGAGGTAATAAGGATCTTAGGTATAAAATTTCAAATAATTATTTGGACGTAAAGGGAATTATAAAAAACACTAATTATAAGCGTGCTTCTACCAGGGTTAATGTTGATGCTGATTTGTCTGATAAATTTAAAGTGGGCGTTAGATTAAATTATTCGCATGTAACATCTGACCAACGGTCTATTAGTACCGGGACCAACAATCTTAGAGGAGCAACCAGTGCCATTAGAAGAGCTCTTAGGGCGTCACCTACCACAGGTTTTTTGGCTGATGATGAAGATGAAGGTATTGAGCTTTGGACACCCAAAACATCTTTAGAGGCCAATCACTATAATAATTTATTGACGCAATTTGTAGGAAGCCTGGATGCAGAGTATAATTTTACCAAGGCATTATCTTTTAAAACACAATTTACGCACCAAAACAGAAATACGGCACAACGCTATTATCAGTTCAATATTTTACCCCGAAATGTAGCCGAAGGGGGAAGAGCTAGAACAGGAGATAGTAGGAGAACCAAATCCTCTTTAACAAATACCTTAAACTTTAAAGAAAAATTTGGTGATCACCGTATAAACGCTGTTTTAGGACAGGAAATAGAATCGTCTGAAAGAGAGAGTATTAATGTTTCCAACTATGGATTTGCAAATGATTTGCTTACCTATTACGATCCAGGTTCTGCAGCATTTAATGATCCAGACCAGATTTCATATTCAAAAGATAATTTAGCCTCCTTTTTTGGCAGGATAAACTATAATTTTAAAGGCAAATATTTACTTACATTAACAGGGCGCTATGATGGGGCTTCAAAATTTGCAGCTAACAAAAAATGGGCGTTTTTCCCTGCTGCAGCCATTGCTTATAAGCTCTCAGAGGAAAATTTTATACGAGATATAAATGCTATTTCAGAGTTAAAACTACGCCTTAGCTATGGTAGTTCTGGTAATCAGTCCATTCGCACCTACGAATCTTTAGATCAATATGCCAGCGATCAAACACCTTTTAATGAGGCTCTTACTACTGTTTATTATGCTAGTCAATTACCAAATCCGGACTTAACCTGGGAGACTACGACGCAATTGGATGCAGGATTGGATTTTGGATTATTCAATAGCAGGATTACCGGAACTTTGGATTATTACAATAAAATAACGGATGATCTTTTATTTAGAGAAAATAAAATTCCCGTTCAATCTGGATTTCCTGTATACACTCAAAATTTTGGATCCCTGGAAACCGAAGGTTATGAAGCGTCTTTCAGTGCCCGCATTTTTAGTAATAAAAACTTTACCTGGACACTAAGTGGTAATGTAGCCACAGGTAAGACCAAAGTTACAGCTTTGGGGTCTGATTATCTTTTTAGTGGTTGGAACCCTGGGTTCATTTCCGGAGGGACGGCACGTTTAATTATAGGCGAAGAAATAGGGACCTTTTATGGTTATCAAAGAGCTGGAATTGCCCAATTTGACGATTTTGTGGAATTTCAAGGTCTCAGCAATCAAGAGCGCATAGATATCTACAACGCAGACCCTACTGCCAGATATACCTTTGTAGAAGGTTATACTGGAGGGGTACCTTATGTTGATACCGATACGCGTCCTGGTGAGCAATTATATGAAGATGTAACACCTGATGGTTCAATTAATGAGAATGACAGGACTATTATCGGCCATGCACAACCTGATCTCACCTTTGGGATAAGCAATTCTTTTAGCCTGGGAAATTTAGATCTTAGTATCTTTATTGATTCTCAAATAGGGCAAGAACTTGCAAATATTCAAAACACTAGTTTATTAACTTTTGACGGTTCTCAATCTTTGGCGAAAACGCTTAATAGATGGACACCTGAAAAACCAAGCACTATTTGGCCAAGACAGGATCAGACCAACACCCGTGGTGTACCATTCAGTGATCGATATCTTGAAGATGCTTCATTTGTTCGTGTACAAAATATTACGCTTGGCTATAACTTTCCAAAGGACATTGTTAAAAAATTAAATATCAATAGATTAAGAGTATATGTTGCTGTATCAAATGTGCACATATGGACTGACTACTCAGGATATACTCCTGATGTGTCTATAAGAGGGTCAGATGTTACAAGAATGGGGCATGATAATGCTGGCTATCCAGACGGGCGTACTTTTAGAATGGGAGTAAATTTAAAACTTTAAAAATTACTAACTTAAAAAACACAACAATGAATATAAAAGTAAAACTAGCCTTATTACTTATTATAGTAATGAGTATATCGTGTGAAGACTATCTTGAGGAAGACCCACCAACATTTATTTCAGCTCTCAATTATTGGAAAACCTCCGGAGATGCAAGAACAGGTGTTGATGGCGTTTATCAAAAATTGAATGATGCTAATAACAGATGGTGGGTGCTTATTGATCAATATACAGATGATCAGGTTAGTAGAACCAAAGGAAGATCAAGTTCTAATCCTTTGGGAACACATACAGTAACCCCATCAACTCCAATATTTGAAGAATTTGGTGTATATCGCGATTGGTGGATAGGTATTGGCAGGGCCAATAACGTATTAAAGTTTGTGCCAGACATAGATATGGATGAAACTGAAAAAAACATTGTTTTAGGAGAAGCGAGGGCTTTAAGAGGATTATACTATTATAATTTGGTAAGGGCCTTTGGGGATATGCCAATGATTACTGAAGGCGTAGTTACCGAGGCAGATTTTAGTAAACCCAGAGTGAGCGCCGAAACTATTTATGATGAGGTTATCATACCAGATCTTCTGTTTGCAGAAAATAATTGTAGGGGTGGTTTACATGATGGCCATATTACAAAATGGACAGCTAAACTTCTTTTAGCTGAAGTCTATTTAACACGTGCTGGCTGGAGAAGAACGTCTCAAGGCGATTTTATTCAAGGGGATGCCTCCAATTGGGCATTGGCACGAGATAAAGCCAAAGAAGTTATCGATAATTCACCACACTCTTTAATGACGGAGCCAGTGGTAAATGGCGCCAATGTAACCCCAGCGTTTGGAGTACCTTGGCTTGATGACACCCCATTCACCAAAGAATCCATGTTGGAATTGTCCTATGTAAATACTTTAAATTATGGAAGTTGGTTGAGCCGGGAAAGTAACGGGAGTGGAGATGGGTCCGGTTATTGGGGCAAAAGGAGTGACACGCCTTTAGAGAGTGAAGGCAATAATAGTCAAGTAAGAGATTTAAGCTTTCCCGGGAGTCCTCCAGGTGTTGGTCAACAATTACCTACACCCGACCTGTATGATGCGTTTGAAGACGGTGATGAAAGACGTGATTTTAGTTTAATGACACGATATGATACGCCCGATGGTAAAACCTATTTGACTCAACCAACTTTTAGGAAATATATAGATATAGCCTATTATCTTGGTGAAGATGGTACCAGTTTTCAATACACTACTTCAAATATCATACTTTACCGGTATGCAGATGCCTTATTGATTTATGCCGAGGCACAGAATGAAGCAGATGGATCACCAAATGCGGAAGCCTATGCTGCAGTAAATGCAATTAGAAACAGAGCTGGGCTAGATGATTTAACGCCCGGGTTATCCCAAAGTGACTTTCGGAAAGCTATTTGGCAGGAAAGACGTGTAGAGCTTAATGCAGAATTTAAACGCAAGTTTGATCTTGTAAGAACCAATAGACTTGTTGCTGAAACGACAGATATAATTCTTGATTGGACCGCTGAACAGAACTCTTTATCAGATTACAACAATGTCTATACGCCCTTTTATAATGACAGACCAGCATGGCCAGATAATGAATGGTTATGGCCTATTCCACAATCAGAAATGGATTTGAATGTAAAAAATGACTGGGAACAGAATGCAGGTTATTAATGAATAAATAATAGATAATAAAAATTAAAAAGGGCATATAGAATGATTCATTTTCTAATGTCCTTTTTTTATTTGAAAACCTTATAACAATGACAATAAAAATCAAGATTAGTTCTTCTTTACTGATAGGATTATTGCTGCTTATAAGCTTCAATGCTTTAGCACAAGAAAAAACTAAAAGCATGGACGAAATGTGGGGAGATGACCATGTTAAGGTTGATGCCCTAAAAAATGGAAAAGGAAAATTATTTGACGAAAGCAACTTTGCAATGTTCATTCATTGGGGATTGTACTCAAATCTAGGCGGTGTATGGGACAATAAAACCTATTATGGCATTGGCGAATGGATCATGAATCCAAGGGTTGCCAATATACCTCCTGCAGAATACATGAAAACAGCTGAAGACTTTAATCCCGCAAATTTTGATGCCAAAAAAATTGCGCAATTAGCCAAAGATGCCGGGATGAAATATATTATTATCACAAGTAAACACCATGAAGGTTTTGCGATGTTCGATTCTGAAGCCAGTGATTTTAATATTGTAGATGCCACACCATTTGCACGTGATCCTATGAAAGAATTATCTGCGGCATGTCATGAACTTGGTTTAGGCTTTGGATTTTACTATTCCCATAACCAGGATTGGACAACTCCTGGTGCCAGTGGAGGACCAGAACTAGATGAAAATGGTAAAAAAGCTAGCTTTAAAGATTATTTCTATTCAAAATGTAAACCTCAAGTCAGGGAAATTTGCACCAATTATGGGGACATAGATTTTGTTTGGTTTGATACGCCGGGGGATATGGAAAAAGAATATGTAGTGGAGTTGGTTGATATGGTAAGGGAATTGCAACCAAATGCCATGATGGGTAGTAGAGTTGGTCATGGTATGGGGGATTACGCCAGTAATGGTGATATGGAAGTTCCAACACAGAATATTGAAGGCCTTTGGGAAACTGCCGACACCAATAACGATTCCTGGTCTTATGCCTGGTACGACAATAATTTTAAAAGCCCAAAGGAAATACTTCACAGACTTGTTTCCACGATCGCAAGAGGAGGTACTTATTTATTTAATGTGGGTCCAAACGGCAAAGGTGAAATACCTGAAATTGGTGCTCAATTTTTAAAAGAAACAGGAGATTGGATAAAAAAATATCCTCAAGTTGTTTACGGAGCAGGAAGTTCTCCCTGGGGTCATGCGTTACCATGGGGTGATGTAACCACTAACGGAAATTCACTGTTCCTTTCTGTTTTTGAATGGCCGGCAGACGGTAAATTATATTTACCCGGTTTAGAAAGCAGCATTGAATCTGCCACAATTTTAACTGAAGATAACAATGTGCCAATAACTTTTAAAAAGAATGATGATTGGACCGTTATTGATGTCCCTTATAAAAAACCAGAGGATCGTTCTACGGTGATAGAATTAAAAATGAAAAATGAAGCAAGTAAAACAGATGTTAAAAAAGACTATGGTGTTTATCCAAATATAGATACAACACTGCTAACAGAATTTGGTGAAGTTGCTAATGCAAAAGAAGAAAAAATCCGCTGGATGGAGAAGTTTGGTGAATGGAAACACGCAAATCAAGTTAGCGATTGGAAAGAGAATAGTTCTGTATCATGGACCGTTGATGTCCAAAAATCTGGCTTCTACTATTTAGAATTGGAATATAAAGGAGAAGACAGACTGGTCTGGAAAACAACCACAGATGAAGGTATAATGGTGCAAAACCAACAAGCAGCTACCGAAAAATATGCCTTTTACAATATGGGAATTTTAGAGTTCGAAACCCCTGGCAACCACACCATCACAGTATCATTGGTTGAGGGAGACAAAACAACTTCTAGTTTAAAATCGGTGTTGTTGAAACCTATTAATAATTAATTAGCTTTATGAAAATTTTCTCTTTCAAAGTTTTTGTTAATGTCTTAGTTCTATTCATCTGTTTTCAATCTACAGGTCAGACAAATAAAAGTTACCCCAAATTCAGTTGGGATAAAGTGCCTGTTGCTTTTCATTTTGGAAAAAATGGAGGTTTAACCAATGATGAAGCAAAATTTATTACTTCGCATTCAAATTTTATCGTTTTAGAAAAAGGACATGGATTCCCTGAATACAAAAACACGGAAAATGGTATTGAGGAAGAAGCAAAAAAATTAAAAAAATTGAATCCCGATATGAAGGTCATTTTCTACTGGAATGCTTTTTTAGATTACCCTATGTATAAGGCTCATAAGGTTTATGAAAGCCACCCTGAATGGTGGTTAAAGACAACAGATGGCGAATATGACCTGAAAAAGGGGAGTTTCAGACGTTATGACCTTTCTAATCCAGAAGTTAGAAAATGGTGGGTTGAAACAGCCAAAAATGAAATTTTAAATGGCCCTACAGATGGTGTTTTTATGGACGCTTTTATTCAGGTTACAAGTCCAGCCAATATTAAATTATGGGGAGAGGCCAAAT
>Ga0314771_100185_pt1 | contig 15018 bp, 18 predicted proteins | sample MetaGCB42018_FD_204522 | JGI IMG/M metagenome (GOLD analysis project Ga0314771, IMG submission 204522) | Cryopeg brine microbial communities from Beaufort Sea near Barrow, Alaska, United States - CB4 2018 | ecosystem: Environmental > Aquatic > Marine > Coastal | place: USA: Alaska | collected...
AAGGCAAATACCCGCGCTGCATTAAAGCGCTTACCTAAACGAGTGCTTAACAACAAGCCAAAAACGACTGCCAACCAAAATAACGTATAAGCGATAACACCACTTGCCCGTGATAAATACCAAAAATACTTATCCGTGGCTGTCAGTAGCTGAGATACCGTCTCTCCCCAAGTTAATAACGCATAACCGCCGACTCCGATAGCAATACTTAACATTAAGCCAACCCATAGAGCCTGAGTGAGAACATTGGTGTTGGAAGCAGTATGACTGCTGGTAGGATGGTCTGTATGCATGACTATGCTCCTATGAATGGCTTTACTTAATGTATTGATATCTAGCGCATGTAGCGTGATAAATTAACTAGCAAGCAGGTTTGGACGCATGGCAGATGTCGCCATCACTTTATTATCGATGTCGATTAAGAGCGCAGCAATATCAAACTCATTAAGCCATGCCATCGCCTGTTTGACACCGAGGAGTACACAGTATTTAGCGTACACCTCTGCTGTCATCGTATCTGTAGCCAGTACCGTTGCAGTTAGGACATCACTTGTTACTGGACGAGAATCATGAGGGTGGATTAAATGATGTTGCCAGCGGCCGTCATGCCACCAGCGACGATAGTCTTGCCCAGATGTGGCGACAGCCCCAGAGCTGAGCTTAAGGATCGCGACATCTTCATCATTTTGAATGTGCTCACTATTAGAAAAGTAAGGCTTAGCAACAGTCACTCCCCAAGTAACCGGTTTATCTATTGGGTCTCTTGGAACACCAATTGCGATGTCCCCACCCATATCGACTAAGCAGGGAATATGCCAGTCATGAACTCGGCTAATATGCTCAGCCAACTGCATGGCGCACCACCCTTTGACATAACCATTCAAATCCAGTGCCATTCCAGCTGGAAGATACACTTGATGCTGTCCATGAGTTAACTGGCGAAGCTGGATACGTCCTATCTGCTGATTGGCATGGTTAGCACTTGTCGTATCTTGCACGTTTGCAAGGGCGCTTAAGCCAGTAACAGGTAATGATGGCACAGACATTTTGGGTAAAGTTTCAAATGAATACTTATAGCCAGCGTTCCAAAGATCTTTAAGTAAGGTTGGCGTTACCAAACCTTGAGTTCTCGAGACAAAGTGAATGGCACGTTGCAACACCTCGAATAACTCTGAGCTCACCTCAGACCATTGGTTAGTATGGCTATTAAGTCTCATCAGCTCACTGGTGTCATCAAAACGACTGAAGATATGTTCCCAGTAAGCTAAGCGCTGCTGAATATCGCTTGTCAAAAAAGTGACTTGCTGATCTATCGTTATTTGTGAATATTGCGCGCTCAGTCTTGTGGTATTTAAGCTGATTTGAATATGGCAACCCATGGCAAACAGTTTAATCGTTGCCAGTTGCGGTATTGTTTGATTGGACGTATTTGTGTTCATTCAAAGCCCTCCCTTTACTAAATATTCAAACTAAATAATCTGTGGTTTTTCTTATTTATTGAGAAGAGCGCGTACGAGCGACAACCCTTATTGCCTCAACAGGTGCGACTGCATTGACCTGTCGCAACTGATTGATATCAACAATGGGCGTTGGCGTAACTGCCCTCTCACCACTCTCAGAACTGGCTGTGCTTATGATGGCAGTACTCATAGGGGCCGTTTCTTTTTCTTGATTGAGTAGTACCAGCCATCCGGCCATAGTACCTGCAATCGAGACAAGCATAATGCTGCTTTTAAGAGAGGCAAAAGGATCTGGTTTTTTAGCAGTTTTCTTGATGGCTTGTTTCGCATGTGACTTGGTATTAGTCATCGTATTCCTCCTTATCATATTGCTGATAGCTCATGGCGACTAGGCGATCATTCTCTTTATAGTGTTTTTCATCGTGTGCTTTGCGGTGCTTATCCTCTTTCTGTTTGTCATCATCGTGGTGTTTATCTTTATAGTCATCATCATTATCATCGTCATCAAATCTCTCAGCACGATAGCCATTGGTCGCAACCGGATTCAGTACAGTGCCGACACTGGCATCAATATAAGTAGTGCCACTGTTTAATAGCACCTCATAAGCGACGGTACCGTTATAATTGACGAGCTCGGGCGAGGCCTGCAATACTGAATTGGGCGCGTCTTGCCGCGCGAGTGCGGTTGCTTGCGTGGCTGTGAGTGCCGCAAGAGGTGATGGCTTGGCAGATGGGGGTTGCGTGAGAGGGTTTGCAACTGCTTTAAAGGACGATAAATCAGAGGATGGAGAGGTAATGTCAGTATTTTGACTAATGGCATTCGCGGCTGATAGTGTGGTATCAGCGTTAGGCGACTGGATAGATAAGGCGATGACGCCGCCAAAAAACACCAATGAGGTTGCACCAACAGTCAATAATAAGGGTCTTAATAGAGGTAGGCTCATAGGATGTACTCCGTATATATTATTAGGGAATACAACTAGCATACAGGGTGAATATTAACTCAAGCTTAAGTCAGCGCCGTTTAATTTTTATCGTTTTTATCAGGTGCTTGATATCGATTTTTTATGTCTTATCGTTACGATAAAGCCTGTTTCTGGTTGAGAGCGGTTAGCAAACTCTAAAGTCAGACCATGCAGCTCTGCTATTCGATTGGCGATGGATAGCCCAAGACCGCTACCTAATTGGCTTTGACCTGCTGGACGATAAAAGCGCTCGCTTAACCGAGTCAGTTGTTCTGGCTCGACACCAATGCCATTATCGACCACTCTAATGGCATTGGTGTCGAGCTGAAGTTCAATCAAAGCGCCCTCGGGACAATAGCGAATGGCATTGTCTAACAGGTTGCGGATGAGCAGTTTGAATAAAATTGGATTGATAAGGATGGGTAGAATATCAGCAGGATTGTCACAGTTCACAGTGCGTTTTAGTTGAATGCGCTTTTCACGAGCGAGACGGTTGACATCACTCAGCAAAATATCTGTAAGCATTAGCCAGTCCGGACTTTCTAATTGCTCAGGGGGTAATTGTTGTTGCGGTTCTATTTTGGCTAAAATCAGCAGTTGGTCGACTAAATGAGTGGCACGTTCAATGCCATTACTAATTTTCTGGGTATGATAAAACAGCTGATTATCGTCTTCTACGCCAGACAATTGCAATATCTGCTGCTGCAACAAATCAGCTTGTAACTTTAATGCTGCAAGCGGGCTTCTTAGCTCATGCGATGCATCAGCCGTAAATCGTTGCTCACGTGCTAGGGTATCCGCGACTTTGACAAATAAGATATTTAAGGCGGTCACTAACGGTTGAATCTCTTTGGGCACGTCTGCTGTGATGGGGCTATCGTCTTGCGGTTGACGCCGTTCAAGCTCACTACTAATCTGAGTTAACGGCATAAACCCTCGTCGAATCAACCAAACAACCAAACCCATAAATGCAAATAGCCCAATCAACATAGGTAGCACTTGCACGGACATGGCATCAACAATCATTTCTTGGCGAGATTCAAGGTTTTGACCGACGGCAATTACCCGACCTTCGTGGTCATGGTCATCATGGATGTAAAATAAACGCCAGCGCTTACTAAAGGGGTTGAGACGCTGATAGGCAGAATCCTGTTCTTCTAAAAATCCATATTGGTCTGGCAAAAAAGCAAATGATTGACCATTTTCATCAGCCATTAATAGGCGTCCTTTTTTATCCCAGATGGCAAAGCCCATATGGTCATCTTCAGCCTCACCAAGATCACCTGATAGCTGCTTGCTTTTTAAATTATAGATTTTAGGCGTATGCTTTTTTTTACTTTCATCTTGCCCATGACTGTCTTTATAGTCATCTTCTTTAGGGGCGACCCCTATTAAGTAACGAGCAACTTGAGTGATTTGGGTGTCATTCATCTCATTGATTTCGTGCCAGAGCTTCCAAGCAATAAAGCTCGAGGTGAGTACCCATAGCAGAGGTAGACCAATCAGTAGAGATGTTAATAGCCGTTGCTGGATACTTTTCATAGGCTCACATATTAGCAGACAAAGTGGAGACGCCAAAAATAGGCATGCGAATGCCTAACGGTGATTATGGGCTGGATTGAGATAATAGCCAATACCACGTTTGGTCAAGATAAAATCATTGCCCAGTTTTTTGCGTAAATGATGAATGTGCACTTCAATGGCATTACTTTCGATATCTTGTTGCCAACCATATAGCTTATCTTCTAAACTCGCTCGACTGTGTATTTGCTTAGGATGGGTCAGCATTTGCTCTAATATCGCCACTTCCTTGATGGTCAATTCAACGGCTTGACCTTGACAAGAGATTTGCTGATTGTGAGGCTGATAGGCTACTTCACCATAATGGATTTCAGGTTGGCTGCGACCCTGACTGCGTCGTATCAACGCTTGCAGACGGGCAATGACCTCATCTAATGCAAACGGCTTGACCAAATAATCATCAGCGCCTGCATTGAGTCCTGCCACACGATTCGCAATAGCATCGCGTGCCGTGATAATCAATACCGGTGTATCTATCTGTTTGGCTCGCCAGTTTTGTAATATAGTCATACCATCCCCTTTTGGCAAGGTTAAATCCAGCAGTACCGCATCAAACATACCCTCTTGCAGCGCCATTTCACCTTGCTTGGCATCACTAAACCAATCCACCATCATGCCATGACTTTTTAAGCCAAGGACAATGCCATCAGCGATGGTGCTGTCATCTTCTATCAATAATATGCGTGCCATATGTGCTCCGTCGCTTGACTCATTTCATGGTAGACGGCTTGTCTGTCACCGTTTTTTTGCCCGTTATCATTGACTTAATGAGGTTCTGCCGTTGCCAATAACTCATGGCAATCGCAGCGATGATATGTAGAGGAACCAGCAGATATAAGCTGTTTGCTAATAACTCATGAATCTCTTCAAGCAGCTCTATATTACTAAAAATAGCTGCTTCCATCAGATAACCAGTTATTCCTAACCCTATAATCACTGCCCATAAGGATAACATCATCAGGGCTGCCAAGGGGTTATGACCAAGATGCTGCTCATCAACGCGTCGAACACTTAACGCTGATAAGTGGCGTTTGAGTCGTGTCGGTGTGGGGAAGAAACTAGTAAAGCGTGCATAGCGCGTTCCAACGAGACCCCAAAGTAAACGTACGACTACCAGTCCCAAAACGGTATAGCCTACATACTCGTGCAACTCACTGCCGTCTTCGGTAAAGAATAGATTGGCAATAATACCAGCCGCGACTGTCCAGTGGGTAACTCTTACTAATATATCCCAAACTTTTACTTGCCTAGCTTTAGGGATATTCGGTAAACGTACGGAAGAGTCGTCGCCCCAATCAATTATGTCTTTTTGGCTCATGGTTATCACTTCCTTAATCATTTGTTTATTTATTGACAATACTAGCTGCTAAAAACTAAAAATCAGCAAGATATCGTAAGCAGACGAGATGTCGCATCATCTGCCTTATTGCTATTACAACAAACAAATCTTAAGGTGAGCTTAGGAAGTTAAAACACTTAGATGATTGTGTAGCGGACCAGTTGCATACGTAATGCCATAGACACCGCTTAAGAATCATTTAAGAATCAAGCTTTCTTAACGGTAATAAAATAATTTTTAGGGAGATTCTTATGGCTGTAAAGTCCCTCTGAAACGTGGATAACATCAGCAACAGTCAGTTTGATAATGGGTGCTTCGGCTTTAGCGTGCATGGCAAGCTCATGTATACTTGCTAGCCGTTGGCACGGTGTTGAACGGCTCTTTGGCGGTCTGGACAGAGTTTATGAAGCTCATAAATGGATTGCCATATGGGCACTTATTTTCGCTGTCTATCATTTTGTATTCAAAGCCAAGATAGACTCTTGGGATCTTGCGCCCATTTTGGAACTGTCCAAATATTGGACGCGTTTGATGCGTCAACTCAGCCTTGTCGCGTTAGGTCTGATTATACTACTGGCGCTGAATCGGAAAATCCCGTATGGCAACTGGCGTTGGTTGCATAAGTTCTCAGGTCCACTTTTTCTAATCGTTATACTGCATTGGCTGAGCTTCGAGTCTCCCATCACACTGACTAGCCTAGCAGGCATTTGGTTAGCACTACTTTGTTCTGTAGGCGTGATTGCAGCACTGTACAAAATGGTATTGTACCCATTCATTGCCAAAGCTGGCGAATACAAGGTAGCAGCCATATCCCATGGCAAAGCGGCGGTACACTTGGAATTTGAGCCAGTCCGTAAAGGGTTTCAATTCAAGGCTGGACAATTTGCCTTTATCTCTCTTAAAGAATCAGGTTTGCGCGAGCCGCATCCTTTTACCATAGCTAACGCACCTTCTGATACGGGACACATCCATTTTGTGATTCGAGCATTGGGTGATTATACAAAAAAGCTAAATGAACAAGCCAAAGTGGGTATGTTGGCTGATATTTATGCGCCTCATGGTAATTTTAAACGTATACCAAATGCAGAGCGTGAAATCTAGATTGGTGCCGGAGTAGGAATCTCTCCCTTTATTTCTTGGCAAGAGGATAAAACTATCGGTCATTTTGAACGTGCCACTCTGGTATATTGCTTCGATCCAGCGCGTGTTTTTCCGAGTGTTGAGCGTATGGAGGAGATGACAGACCTGTCTGGAGTAGATTTCGTAGCCAACCCAAGTGGCAGTAACGCCATGGCTGAAACCATTCGCCAAGTCGCCAGTGAAGTTGATCCAAAGCAGATTCAGATTAGTTTCTGCGGTCCGAAAGGGCTTCTAGAAAGACTGCGAGACTTAATGAAAGAAAATGGCATTCCCACCAAAAATATTCATTATGAGTTTTTTGATTTTCGCTAGAACACATAGAAGTTGCCGTGCTTAACACAAACCCAATAAGGCAAATGGCACGCTTGTTCAAGTCATAAAGTCATCGGTGCTAGTGCTAAGTAGGCGAATGACAATGGTATACAGATTAATTTAAGTCATCGAACGTTGGTCAGGAGCGTGGTGGTTTAAAGGCCATCTTATACTTAATGGTCTACAGTGACTAAACATGAAATGGATATACCACCATTTCATGTTAAAAAGTACACTACTGTGTACACCGAGCTGCTATAAATAACTAAGAGTGATGATAACAATAGCGTACAACCGAATATTCAAGTCCTCACTAGGGAATCACTCTTTGTTCCCATAAGAGTGATTATGGTAAATAAATTGAAAAATCAATATCCTAATTATTTTTGATGTACTTGTAGATTTAATATTTTTGTTATCAGATTTTCCAGCTGTATGATGTTCATGTCAATAGTTTGATGTATTGGACTAATGATAGTGCGGCTGTGAGAAAATTAAAAGTTATTGTAATCAATCGATGGTACTAACCACTTTGATAAAATCAAATCTTAATTTAAGAATTCAAAAAACAGTGGATTACATCAAAAAACATCCTGTTCTTTTCCATAATGAACAACCTGAGTTAGAAGCACCCCTAAACGGGTGCAATGACCCCATCCTATTCCACCTGTTTCTCATAAGGTGTATCGGTGCTTATTGTACTTAATTTGTCTCTCTTTAAGTGAGTTGCCAATAAAGAGGATTGCCATAAACCTTAGCAAAGTAATCAATTAACGTTCTGACATTTAGAGAGACATGGCGGGTGTTAGGATAAATGGCCGCGACATGCTGAGGCGTGGTTTTGACAGCCGTATCATAATTAGGCAGTAACTTAATTAATTTACCGTTCTTTAAATACTCACCGATGAGCCAATCTGGGAAAAGCACAATTCCCATATCTTTGAGTGCTGCCACCAATAAAGATTCCGCATTATTAGACATCAATAAAGCGGGGGCTAAAAATGGTATCCAATCCTCATTTTTTGTCTTAAAAAGCCAACGATTTGGTCCTGATGAACCTTTGTATACTAGGCATTTATGATGCGTCAGATTTGCTGGCGTTTGTAGTTTACCGTGTGTGCGTATGTATGCCGGAGAGGCGGCAAGATGATAAGTTTGCTCACCAAAAATACGCGCATGAAAGGCAGAGTCATTTAAAGTACCAATTCTAAAAACAACGTCTGTTGCGTAATGATGAGGATCAATAAAGTCATCCGTTAACGTCAAATCTATCTGTAATTTAGGATGCTGATCACTAAGTTGTGGCAGCCAAGGTGCGATATGTCGTTGACCAAAAAATACGGGAGCATTTATTCTTATTAAACCACCTGGTTCTAATGTCCTGTCTTGAAGCTCCTGTTGTGCCGCACTCATGCTCTCGGTAATGGAGTGTGCATAGCGCATAAACACACGCCCCGCTTCAGTCGGAATGACGGCGCGTGTATTACGATAAAAAAGCTGCTGCCCTAATGAGTCTTCTAACTGCTTAATAATACGTGACACTTTAGAAGCCGACACGCCTTCTTTTCGAGCCACTACAGAAAAACTCTGAGCATCAAAGACTTCTATAAAAAATAGTAAGGTTTTTATACTGATGTTATCTACCGTATTCATTTGTGCAACTTATGCAAAGGTCATTTCTATATTATAGCGGTTTTTTGTAGGTATAAGTTGCTGTAAGCTACAGCACATTGCCTATTAAGGACTTTTCATGCAAATTTTATTGATACTCATTGTTGTTTTAGGCGGTATGGGGCTGTCCGTTGAGGCAGGGTTGCTGGGACCTTTGGGAAGTGAGGTGGGCGAGTTGTGGGCGACATTGAGTATTTTTGGTGTTGGCGCTGCTCTGACATTTTTTTTGATGTTGTTTTTTAGTCCACGCGAGAGCCCTTCATTTTTCTCACAGCCTCCTTTACTGCTGATTGGTGGTATTTTAGGGCCTATCTACGTTGTAGTATTAACCGTGGTGACGCCTGTTATTGGAATTGCGCTAACCATGATTGGCATACTTGCTGGGCAAGTGTTCCAAAGTTTAATAATAGATCATTACGGTTTATTCGAAACCATGGAGCGAAAAATAGATATTAAACGAATTATTGCTTTGTTTTTTATTATTGTTGCACTTATCTTTATGGCACAGGGGTAAAATAAATGATGCTTATTTTAATGATTGTATTGTCAATAGTTGGCGGCGCGGCTTTGAGCGTTCAAGCGGCATTAAATGGACGTCTTGGCGGCAATGTTGGTGTATTTAAAAGTGCTTTTTTAACGTTTTCTGTTGGTGCAGTAGTAACCGCTTTGCTAATTTTCTTTTTTGAACCAAATCATGCTGTCACTTTGATGGATGTGCCTAAATGGCAGCTACTTGGTGCCTTGTGCGGTGTGCCTTACATTGTCATTATGGTGGTTGCAGTCCAGCGTATTGGTACCGCTGTGGCAACGGTGGCGGTTATTTTTGGTCAGCTGAGCATGAGCGTATTAATCGATAACTTTGGTTTATTGGGCAACGAGGTAATTAGCCTTTCAGGCAGTCGAATGAGTGCTTTGGTTTGTTTAGCAATTGCGCTTTATTTTATTTATGCGAGTAGTAAGTCTGAGCCTAAAGAGGCTCAATAGCTCATATGTATTAATCATTTTTAGACATATTTTTCACGTTACAGCTATGAAGCGCTGGCTGTACTACTTCTGAACGCTTCCATAATAATATTCGCGCATTGTTCGGGCGCTTCCATTGGCAGCAGATGTCCATTATCCGATAGCTCAATGAGTCGTTCAACAGAGACAAGATGCGCCCAAACTTTACGAACGTCATCGCTGATAAACATAGAAGGTTTACCAACAATAATGGTATAGGGTGCATCGAGAGCATTAAGATCTTTTAAAGCGTCATTGACGAAAGGGGTATCAAAATAGCTTGCTAACTCTTGCTCAGGGGCAAACAGCAAACTATATTGCCCTTGCTTATTTTTAATGAGACTGTTCTTTGCAAAGACGTAGAGATTGTTGTCATCAATACGCTTGAAAGCACGATGTGCCCGTAGATAGTCGGAGTATGATTCAATACTTTCCCAATCCGCTTGCTTGGCTAGCGTACTTTTAAAAGGCTCTTGACCTCTCTTCAGCTCGTCAGGTGCTGAATTCATCATCAGTGTCTGTGACTTAGTAAAAGTAACAGGCTCTATTAAGTACAGTTGTGAGAATAGTTCTGGGCGTTTGGCCGCAGCAATAGCGGTGGCAGTAGCGCCTTGAGAATGCCCCATACCTACGATGGGCTTGTCTTGCGTTTTCTCCAAAAAATCAATCAGTATATCGGCATCCTCCTCGCGGGTTAGCTTCTGTACAGAGGGTAAATCATGCCAATAGCCGCGCATGGCGAGACTGGTGATAGTGAATCGCTCACTAAGCTTGGTTAATAATGGTAGATAGACACCAGTCGTAAAACCATTGCCTCCATAAAAATGCGCAGGAGATAACTGGGTGTCTTTATCCTTATCAACCAAAGCAGACAGGTCATAATAGCGCGCTTTTTTGCCCTCTAAAGTCATCGTACGTTCAAATATTTGCATAGTATTGGCCTTATTGTTGGCTAATGATCAAAATCATTTTCAGTAAAAAGTCGTCATTATGCTCACTACTGCATATCAAATATCAAACAAGTCGTGGTGGCATGCGCATATAGCTTGCCATCAGGACCAACAATGCGACCTTCAGCAGTTGCCGTTTGCTTCCCGACATGGATGATGTTAGCTTCAGCACGCACCAATGGGATTGCCTTGGTCAAGGCACGAATCATATTCACCTTGATCTCTAACGTGGTATAGCCTTTACCAGCGGGTAAGGTTGAGTGGATAGCGCAGGCAACAGCGGAGTCAAGCATGGTACAAAACCAACCGCCGTGCACGCTGCCTAATGGATTGTACATGTTGCTCACTTGGTCGATCTTGGAAGATGGCATTACCACCCTCTATGCGGATAGGGATAAAATCAAGCGTTTCGCCAATCGGTGGTGGCGGTAACTCTCCAGCAAACATGGCATCAAAGAGTGCCTTACCGCTCATGCTTACCAACTGAGCAGGCGATGTGACTCCTGCAGGGCCTAATTTGGCACGTACTCGCAAATCGTCAGCTTCCCAAATAGCCATCACATCCGCCACATCTATTTTCGTAACATCCATTTTATAGTCCTTCATCCTAAAGATTATTGTTTACGCTTAACTTTTCTAAGTTTATTTTTATAGCAGCTTTAAAGTAACTTGACCACTACTTTACCTTTTGCATGACCATCATCTACATGTTTGATGGCCTGTGTAAAGTCAGTAAAATCATAAACCTGATCCAATACTGGAATAATCTCTTGCGCCTCTACAAGCTCCGCAATACGGGATAATTGCTCGCCACTCGGCTGCATAAACAAGAAATGATAGTTAATCCCAAGTTTTTTGGCTTTTGCTCTCATAGATAGGCTGAGCAAGGGAATGATTTTGCTCATTAGCCAGTTAGCACCGATGGCTTGTGCCATATTCTTGTCTGGTGGTCCTGCTATGCTAACTATTGCGCCGCCAGGCTCCAAAACTTGCAAAGATTGCTCTAAAGTGTCGCCCCCTTGCGTATCAGACACCACATCATAATCAGACAATACCTCCGCGAAATTAGTCGTCTTATAATCGATGACGATATCTGCACCTAAGTCTTTCACCCAATCAGTATTCTTAGCACTTGTAGTTATAGCCACGTTTGCACCTAAATGCTTAGCGAGCTGAATGGCAATTGAGCCCACACCACCAGAACCAGTATGAATAAGTATTTTTTGCCCGCGCTTTAGCTGCGCTATTTCCACTAGGGCTTGCCACGCTGTGAGTGAAACCATTGGTAGGGCAGCGGCTTGCGTCATAGAAATATTTTTAGCCCTCAAAGCAACTGAAGTGTTCTTAAGAACTGTATATTCAGCGAAGCATCCGTGCTCATCAGTCTTAGCAAAAACCTCATCTCCCACCTTAAAGTTACGAATTTTTGGGCCTCACTCACTCATAGAACAATCCGTTTATTTGTACAATCGTAGCTAACCACATTCGAATTTAAAGATGCTGGCACCTAACCAGATGAATCAAAAATAATCTTAACTAATAAAGCGTAGTAAACAAAAAAGAAGTCAGACACATGGTGTATCTGACTTCTTAAAAATTCTTACCCATTTTAAAATGAGGTTCTCATTTAATTCACTTTTATCCAGCCATTAACAGCTCGACACTGACTTGAAAATAATACTCATCTTTTATAGTGATGCTGACGCTACCGTTATGAGCAAGCGCAATAGCTTGGGCGATGGATAATCCCAAACCTGTGCCTGCGTGCATCGTATTCGTTCTGTCATGACGATAAAAGCGCTCAAATAATTTGTCGGCCTCACTCTGAGTCAAGGGTTCATCCAAGCGGTTGGTGATTATTATTTTTAGAGAAGGGGGCGTAAACGATGGCGACTTTAGCGCAGACTGTTTTTTTGTGGCACTGGTAGCATTATAAGCACGCGCAGATGCTTTGATAGGAGAGGCTTCAATAGGGAACGCCTCAATGGTGATGACGCTATCACTTGCCGCGTAATAGATGGCATTTGATATGAGATTGGCAAACAGTCTTTGTAGTAAGCTTTTATCGCCCCATACGTTTTGAAAGTGGCCCCGCTTTTCGAAAAATATATCACGGTCTTCGGCTATCATCTCATAATAGGAGATGAGCGTAGTGAGCACTGATTCGGCATCAACGCGATTGAGTTGTGAATCAGTCAGTCCTTTTTGGGTTTTTGCCAGCAGTAGCATGTTGTTAATCAGAGCAGACAGCTGCTCAAGGGTGTCATGCTGATGATGCAGTTGCTCAACATATTCATTGCGATCTCTGGGCTTATTTAACATCACTTGAGTTTGAGTGCTTAGGGTAGCAAGCGGAGTACGCAGTTCATGCGCGATATTATCTGAGAAACGCGATAACGATTCAAAATTGCTTTCCAGCTTACCCATCATTAGATTATAAGACTCCGCCAGTGGTCGCAGCTCTCGAGGCATATTACCGACGACAACTCTTTCATGCAGCTGTTCAGGGTTAATCCCCTTCATTTTTTGGACGATAGTAGATAAAGGCGCAAATCCCCAGTAGACACTTAATGCGGCTATTGAAACCAGCAGTAGGGTAATAGCAATTAAAATCATACTCAGCTGACGATTAAATTGTAATAAATACTGATGATGAACATCAATGGGCAACGCGATAAGCGCTAACATTTGATTGTTACGGATAACGATAGCGCGATAATTTCTATTGTTTATCTGAAGTATGAATTGTTGCTCATGATGGGTTTGCCGCAATGTTAATAGATTAAAATCTTTGGGGAGCTCATCGGCAAAACTGCTTGGTGCACTTGATAGTAGTTGTCCATTGTTATCAGATATTAAGGTTTTTAAATCGTAATCAAGCCAAGAGGAATGCAAGTGATCGGCATCCGTTGGCACAGGTAAAGTCGGCGCTGATGACGTTGGTAAGCTTGATGAAACTGTTTTTTGGCCATCTGCGTTGATGACACGCTTGCGTAAATTAAAAGCGGCATGGGTAATAATTTCTGAGTCCATCTGCTCAAAGTGACCACTAACAGAGCGTTGAACCCATATATAGATGATGACTTGAGAGATAACCACAAATATCGTCAGCAAAAAAACAGTACGCCATAGCAGTGGCCAACGTCGATTCTTAAATCTATATTTCATCTTATTTCAGATCGTCTTTGTCAGTGCTCTCTTTATCAACACCAATCTCTAGCGCATCTAATCTATAGCCCATCCCGCGCACGGTATGTATCAGTTTTATGTCAAACCCATCATCTATTTTTATCCGCAAGCGCCGTATAGCAACGTCGATAACGTTGGTATCACTATCAAAGTTGATATCCCATACTTGAGAGGCGATAACGGATCGTGGCAGCACTTCGCCTTGACGTTCTAAAAAAAACTGTAGCAGAGAGAACTCTTTTGCGGTCAGTTTAATGGCGGTATCGCCTCTATATACGGTGCGTTTAGCGATGTCCATTTTTAGATCAGCCACGTGCATGACGGAGCTTTTATAATCAGCTTGATTGGCACGGCGCAGTAGGCTTTTCATTCTTACAATCAGCTCAGCAAAGGCAAAAGGCTTGGTCAGATAGTCATCACCACCAATTTCAATACCTTTAACCCGATCGCTCAAATCATCTTTAGCGGTTAGAAATAAAACAGGGGTATGCTTACCAGCTGCTCTATAGCGCTGTACCAGCTCAAAGCCATTGACGTCAGGCAGCATCACATCCATCAGCACCACACTGAATTCTTCTGTCATTAACGCATGGTAGCCGTCTAGGCCTGTCATGTGATGATCAACGATGAATCCGGCCTCGGTTAAACCTTTTTTGATATATTCCCCAAGTTTCAATTCATCTTCTACTAATAATACTTTCATAGTTTCTCTACTTAATATCATTAAAAATGACAGCATTGTGTTATTTCTAACAAACATGTCATGTCCCCGTCATTCAGCTGTCAGTCTGCATTTAGTATTCTAAATCAACGCCACATAGATGCTTGTCTCTAATACAGACCGCTTCTATGAGTTAAGCGATTATCTTACTTAAACAGTTTGTTATTTATCTTCAAAGGGTCTTATATGAAAAATTATGGTTCATTAAAAAAAGCAGCTTTACTTTCAGTATCGATGTTAGTCGGCATGTCAGCTGCAAATGCGCATACTACAAACTTGGATGCCTCTGTGCTCAGTAATTGTGACGCGGTCACTAGCTTTGCAAAAAACGCTGATCATAACAACGCACAGATTTCTAGCGCGCAAATGAAAGGTTATGTCGATGCTAGAGTCGCTTGTCAGGTTCAACACCAGGATCAACATTTGCAGTCTGAAAAATATTTTGTGAAAAAATATGGTAGCGATCGTGATAGAAATGCTGAAGCCATATTAAAGGATTATGTAGCCCATTAAAATACAGAAACGCTAAGATGACAACATTGTAATCTTAGCGTCATCTACCAGTCAGAATCGATAATGTATTATTTAGACTGATTTAATAGTCATAAGTTTTAATGACTTTTATTTATAGCTTTTAAGAATATTTTATAGCTTCTAAAAATATAGAGTTACAATAACTAATAACCAA
>Ga0314771_100186_pt1 | contig 15011 bp, 11 predicted proteins | sample MetaGCB42018_FD_204522 | JGI IMG/M metagenome (GOLD analysis project Ga0314771, IMG submission 204522) | Cryopeg brine microbial communities from Beaufort Sea near Barrow, Alaska, United States - CB4 2018 | ecosystem: Environmental > Aquatic > Marine > Coastal | place: USA: Alaska | collected...
ACGATGTTTATGACGCCGCAGATCCCAAAACTTTAAAAATTGGTGATGGAACCATCAAAACTTTGGATTAAGTTAATTTGTTGATTAAAAAGCACACCGGGATTCCCGGTGTGCTTTCAATTTATTAATCTACCTTCCTATTCATCAAAACAAATTCATAGAAGTTTTTATCTTGATAGTATTTTTTAGCAGTTTCCTTTATATCCTCAAGAGTAAGGGATTTCACGAATTTTTCAACTTCTTCAGGATCAATATAAGGCTCCCCGTATCGGTAGTTCTCATATAAATTCTTATGCAAAATAGGATGCGTGCCCGCCTTTTTTTTTGAATCATATAAAGTAAGCATGCGATCCATTCCTTTTCGAAAAAGTTCTTTGGAAATTTTACCCGATTTTAAATCCGAAATTATTTGATGCACTTCTTTTCTTATCATTGGAAATTCTTTCGGGACACATTTGAAGTAGGATTTTATTTCATACCGGTTCATATCCTTATTCAATCTAGCATTTACACCTACACTATATAACGAGTACCCCTTTTCAAACCTCAAATCCCAAATCCTATAAGTGCTGACTTCTCCCAAAGCTTCTACTTTTATCTGCTCCTGCCAATCTAAAGGATTTGCTGCTGCCTTAATAAAATTTATACCATAATTCACATTTTTTATTTCATAATTTCCGGGAACTGAAATATCATGAAACAAAGGCCCTTCTGGTAATTTATCTCCATTTTTCGGAGCCGGAATACACACATCAGAGGAGGATGGGTTTGGGAGGTTACCCAAATATTTCACCAAAACAGGCAAAACTATTTCCAACTCAAAATCACCACTTACAACAAAAGTGAATTCTTTAGCGTTACTAAAAAGTTCTTGATAACGATTGTAAGCCACATCTATATCTATTTTATCAATTCCTAAATATAGATCCGTACCCCTTTTAAGGAATTTATACCCTAATACTTCTTCTACTAAAGAACTATCTCCTGTGACTTTCTTGATCGTATTTTTAAAATCCAGGTCTGAAGGATTTTTATAAGATTTATATATCCCCCGTTTCCAGTCTTCAAAAGCTTCCACGTCTTTATTAGGGTTTGTAAAATGCAAATAGATCAACTGTAGTAAAATTTCTAAATTTTTAATTTTCGCAGTACCCTGAATACCAATTTCATCAACATCAATATATGAAGAAACAACACCTGGTAACATATTATTTTTGGTAAGAAAACTATTCACTTCAAATTTATCCATCCCATTTACTCCTGCATTTCTTATTATGTAAGGAGCATTAATGATTGAGAAAAAATCCTCTTCAGCAAAACAACTTGTCCCTCTTAAGGCAAAACCGTGAATCATCAAATTATCTTTATAGCTATTTGATGTAGCTTTTAAAGGTTTAACAACGAGTTTTAACCCATTAATCAGAATAAATTCCCTGGCACCTGATTTTCCCATTCCTAAATCAACAATTTTCGTTTCCTTTAATGATGCAATTTCTTCATTACTCATTAGTATTTCAGGAACATGGCAAGGTTTATAAGGTTTGATTGAATTGGAAGAGGTTTTTATCCATTTACGAACTTTTTTCTCTGTTAAGGAATGCGCTTGGTGACCTGTAGGGGCTATAATTCCTATATCTTCAGGTTGCTTTTCTAGAAACTCACTTAGGAATTCGCGATATTCTATTTGAGACAAATCAAATAACCATTGCTGGAGGTAAATATTTTTATTGGCAGGAAGTGCTTCTGCATTATCATAGAATTTTTTAATTCCATTGATCCAGTAATTTGAATTTTCGACACCTGGTGTTTCTAGATATTGATGCCGTTTTTGTTTTAATTCATTCCATTCATTAACAGTAACTCCATATTTTTGAAGTTGATTTATGACTTTCATAATCTTCTGGACTACCTCTTTCTCATTTGTATTTTCAAATTTAGCATCAACCATCATAGTAACAGGCAATTCCTCATATAGATAACTATCCCGGACACCTGCATCAAAAGAATTATATCCCATTGTTGCCTCTCTTAAACGTTTATTTACAATTTCAATGGTTAACTGTATTAATATCAATCGCTCCATTCCCTTTAGTGTGTTGAGACTTCGGTTAGTTAAAGGATCACGAAATATCATTTGGAGATTTACCGATCTGTCAGGAAATAAATCGGTAGGATCTGTAGGGCGTTTTACTATAAAAAATTGAGGTGAACGACTATAGTATAAAGAATCGCAATTCTTAAGTTTTCTAGGATTTTCGGCAGGTTTGAGGTCCGAAAAAGTATTTTTTATCCGTTGTTCCAGGCTATCAATATCTTCAATATTTCCTACAGCACTTATAGCCAAAAGGTCGGGCCGATACCAGTCTTTGTAGAAGCGTCTCACAATTTGCGAACTAAAGTTTTCATGATACTCTAAAAAATTAGAATAATCCTGGCGACAGGGAAAAATTTTAGAACGTAGTTGTAAAAACTCTATTTTAGAATTTGAATCTCCCCCCCCTTCTAAAAATTCCTGTCGCAATTCCCCTCTTACACTGTTAATATCTGCCTCAGTTAATTTTAAACCCATAGCGATGTCTTTAAAAAACAGTAATCCTACTTCAAGTGCTTCATTATTATTTGCTGGAGCATCAAATGAATAATGTGTTGATCTATTTCCACTGAATGCCGCCACATAATCATACATTTTCATTTCTAAATTATCTATACGCTCACTATTAGCTATACCCTTGGGAAAATTTTGGGTAGCTTTATATGCTAAATGTTCTACCGCGTGGGCAATGTTCAGCTGGTCTGGATCTTGTTGATTATATCCAGCTTTATTATAGAACCTTAAATGCAGCTTTGATTGAGGCCCGGATACAGATTTTATAAAGTAAGAAAAGCCATTAGGCAAGCGCCCATATCTTATGCTGTTGTCTAAGGGTGAATTGTTTACAGACCCCTCAAATTTCCCTTGAGCCTCAACAGTTAAATTGATGCTCAGCAGAGCAATAATAAAAAGGCTACAATATGATTTAAACATTTGGTTTAACTCTTTCATCTTAATAGCCATTGTTCTGAGTGAGATTGGGATTTTTCATAAGTTCCGATGTTGGAATTGGGTATAAAACATCTGTTTCTTGCCAAAGTGCGTCGCCAGACCCTAATTTTTCGCCGGCCTTTCCAGTACGCTTTAAATCCAACCACCTATGACCCCATTCGGTAAATAGTTCCCTTTTTCTTTCCTCCATAATCTTGATCAGCAATTCATCCCTACTTATTGTAGGAGTAGTTTCTCCAAATGATTCCAGACCAGCCCTGGTACGGATTTTATCTAAATCATCTATTGCTCCTTGTAAATTTCCCTGCATCGCCCGGGCCTCTGCTCTTATTAGGTATTGTTCCGACAGGCGCAGCACCATAGAATACTCTGTTATAGGCTCAGTGCTATTTTGAATTTTGTATTTATATGCATAGTAATTACCACTTCCAGGATGGAATCCTATCCAATTATGTAACCTTTTATCTTCTTCTTCCAGTGAGTTTACTAAAGAAGGCGCTAATTTTAAATTTGCCAGAAAAGAGAAGATGGGATGTATTAAAAAACTAGCGCCATCATTGGTATTAGTCAAAACACTTCCTGATCCTGCGGGGGAAAGTTGCCATATGGCTTCCATACTATTTGCTAGAAAAACCTGGTCTAAATTCTCTAAAAGTCCATAAGTATCACTTTGGGAAATAACCTGGCTACTTAAACTTTCTGCCTGGTCCCAATTTTGAAGAAAAAGGTTTACCCTTGCCAGTAGGGCTATAGCAGTAGATTGATTAACCTGAATACGCTCCCCTTGAACATAGCTGCTACTCAGAATTTCAGCTGCTGCCTGAAGATCGGCTATAATTTGCTGATAAACAATTACTTCGGAATCTCTTGCAGCCAGAGAATTATCTTCATAATCTGTTGTTAGGATTAAAGGAACTTCTCCATATAAATTAACCAGATAGAAATAAGTAAAAGCCCGAACAAAGCTGGCTTCCCCAACAAGTCTATTACCCACTTGCTCAGAAACCTGCTGGGAATCGGCCAATCCCTCCAGGAGAGAATTTGTCATATAAATGATATTATAAGCACTAGACCACAAACTTAAATTTCTATTATTATCAGGTAAAATTTTGTGCTGATCAAATTCCATATAGGGTAGGTTTGTTGTGCGAATTGGGGTAAGTACATCAGCAGACAAACCTGCTAGTACCGTTACGCTAGCAGGCCCACCACTACTATAAGGGGAGTTGAACAATTGGTTATAGATACCGGTCATCGCACTTATTGCTGTTTCATCATTATTAAAAACAACTTCACTGGTGATTTTGTGATCTGGTACTTCGATTTCTAAAAAATCTTCACAGGACATTAAAAAACAGCATAGTATGATTACTAAGCCTTCTTGTACTCTATTTAATGTTTTCATTTTTTTTAAATTTAAAATTGGAATTCTAATCCTGCTGTTATTGTTCGCTGTCCCGCAAATTGCGTCCCATCAAAAGGAATCTCCGGGTCCAAACCTTTATAATTCGTGAGGGTATATAAATTTTGGCCGTTAAGGAAAATTTTTCCACCATTAAGTTGTAAACGTTCTAATACAGAAGACGGTAATGAGTACCCAAGAAACAGCGTTCTAAAACGGATAAAAGAAGCGTCTACCACAGGGAGGGTGCTAGTTAAAACACGAGTGTAGGCATTATAAGCCTCGCTGGTGGCAGAAATCTGTTGAAACCGGTTATTTTCATCTAAGGCCTGAAAAACTTCGGCGCGTTGATTACTTCTATCTCCTGCATTGAATAAGGCTAAAGTTCCCTCCTGCTTCACAAAATCGAATAACAACTGTAGAGAAAAATTTTTATAGCTTATATTATTGTTTATGCCGCCATATAACTCCCTTCCCAAATTTTGGACAACCACCCGATCTTCAAAATCAAACCTTCCATCTTCATTGACATCTGTTACAGTATAGTAACCGCTTTCCGGGTCAAGCCCTTCATATTGGTACAATAGGGAGATATTTAAAGGATGTCCCACCTTATAAATGTTAGAATAGGGGGATTGTTCTATTCCAGGATAGCTTACTAATTTATTTTTGGGTATCGTGATATTCAGAAAGCTTTGCCAGTTAATGTCCTTAGAACGTAAGTTAACGGTAGACAGTTCCACTTCTAAACCTGTGTTCTCCACCGTAGCCGGTAAATTTGCCAGAATGGTGGTAAATCCCGTAAGAGAAGGAAGAACAAAACCCACCAGTTGATTAGAGGAGCGATTAAGGTACCAGCTCACCCCCAGATCGATACGGTCTCTTAAAAAACCTAATTCTATCCCGGTTTCCAGCTTTTTATTTACTTCCCAGGAATAATTAGGATTAGCAAGTTGAGTAGGATATAAACCACTAGGACCCGGAGTGGCTTCATAGGAATCTAAAAAACCATAATCCCCAATTTGATCATTACCGGTTGTACCATAACTTCCACGTAACTTTCCGAAACTTAAAAAGGAATTTTCTTTATTTAGAAATGGCTCTTCCAAAAATATCCAGGCACCACCTATAGCTCCGAAACTTGCTAATTGGTTACCCGGTCCAAAACGTGAGGAACCATCCCTCCTTCCTGTAAGGTTCAAAAAGTATTTCTGGTCCCAATTAAAACCTAATCTTGCAAAAATGGCAGTATATCGGTATTTCGTGTTTTGGTGGGAAGCATTAATTATTGTTTCGGCTGCACTTAAATTTCCTATAAGCGTTTCAGAAACATATCCCTGCCCCTCTAAATCGAGTTGGGCATAGTTACTTTCCTGGATAGTTCCGCCCAATAAAGTATTAATCTCAGCTTTCCCAAAACTCTTAGAATAATGTAGTTGCGGTTCTATTATCCAGGAATTCCTGTCAATATCAAGATGTGAAGATCCATGATCTATATTCTCCCAACTTGAAGGATTGTAAGATTTCCGAGGCCTTTTTACAACCTCTCCACTATTAAAATTGGTATATCCGAGATTTGTTTTAACATAAAGTCCCTGTAGTATCTCATAAGAAACTCCAAGACTTGAAATTAAATTATTCGCACGGGTCTTGCTGGTATTAAAAAATCCCTCCAAAGGATTACTCCTCCCTGCTTCTGCCCAGTCTTCCCAGTTAAGACTTCCATCCTCATTGAAAATAGAGGGAGCGTTTGGCGGCAATCGCAAGGCATTAGTAGTTAAATTAACATTTCCTACTATATTGCTTATATCCATCCCATAATTAGCTGAAAAATTCAGGTTCCATTTTTTATTCTCAGAAATATGGTTAATGGTAAGACCTGCGGTTACTTTGTTGTAATCATAATCTCCGGGATAGACTGTTCCTTGCTTATGGTAGGAACCTCCCAAGCGAAAAGACGTGGTTTCATTCCCACCGGATGCCGCTAAATTAACATCGGTAATCGAGGAAGTACCTCCATAAAAGAAATCCTGCCAATCTGTATCTCTGTTTTGATCCCACAAAACCAGGTCATAAGCATTGTACTGGTCAGGTTCTACTTCGTCATTTATAAAAGCTTGTTTGCGAAGTTGTAAGTATTGTTCTGTATTCAATAAATCCATCCGGTTTGGAACTGTGGCGGCACCGGTATATACCCGTGCTTCCAGTCCTGTTTTTCCATATTTACCCTTTTTAGTAGTAATTAAAACAACCCCGTTAGCACCACGGGAACCGTATATAGCAGTAGCATCAGCATCTTTTAAAACTTCAATGCTTTCAATGTTTGATACATTTAAGGTATTTAAAGGATCAATTCCTGTGTTCCCCAATAAACTATTACTTTCTATTGGAGTGGAGTTAAAGGGTACACCATTAATTATGTAAAGGGGAAAGTTTCCATCCTCGCGCAAGCTGTTTCGACCTCTTATCCTAATGGTGGAAGCCATTCCAGGTTGGTTTCCTCCCGGTATTATCTCCACTCCAGCCATGCGGCCCTGCAATGCCTGCAAAGGACTTACAACAGGTTGCATTTCTATCTCCTCAGCAGTGACCCGCGAGATATTCCCTGTAGTTTCTCTTTTAGTTGTATTATAATATCCTGCATTTATTTGAACTTCTCCCAGAGAGGAAATATCCTCCTCCATCGTTACCAATATTTCCATGCGACCGTTAACAGGTTCTTCAAGGGGTTTAAAACCTATAAAGGAGAAAATAAGAACATCTTCCGGTTCTATGCCAATGGAGTATTTACCGTCAATATCTGTGGTAGTGCCCCTGTTTTTGCCTTTTACTATTACTGTAACCCCGGGCAAAGGCATTCCCGATTGGTCTCTTACTATCCCTCTTACTTCTTGCTGTGGCATTGCATTACCAACGCAGAAAGGGGCATTGACTGCTTTTGCCTGCACCGCAAAAGCACAGAGAAAAAGCATTACTGAAATTAGAACGATTAACATTAACCGGCCGTAGATTTTTTTCATAATATTGTAATGGTTAGTAACCCTTTAAGGTTTTGTTTAATTAGGCCTCCTATCTCCCCGTCAAAGTTGATTAGGAGGCCATTTTTATTATTGGTTCATTTTTACAGGCGTTGCAGGCAAAAATGGATGGCTGGGTTCCTCCAGGTGGGAGGATGTCTTTTATTTTATCATAGGCATTAATTTTTTTTAATTAATAATAATTTTTTACTCCCTTGTTCCCACTTTAGGGGTTATGGGGCTTTTTTTCCCACCTCCTACCCGCCATTTAAGCTGCATGGGGACAGCTTTGAATGGCTAATGCGGGGCTAATCCTCCCCATTGTTGTTTCCTGATACTCTGCAAACTGGTATAGCTGCAAAGCCGTGATGAATTAGAAAAAGATTTTATTAAATGCAAGGCTTCTAAGGCAATAATGAAGCTGTGCTTTGAAGAAAAGTTGGTACCGTGAGCACCTTATGTGTAGACACAAAAAGGCGTGGATACTCAACTTATCACGTTAGAGGTACTGGTATACCATGCAATGATAAGAGAGCCCACGCCCGGGTCGTGAGCATCCTTGCTTATCATCTCGTTGCACAAAAATTACCAGTTTTCTAACGCGAGATTCAAAGCGAATGCTTCTAATATTTTACTTTAAGAAGTATCGCAAATATATTAATATCAATCAAATATACTAAAAAAAATTAAAGACCACATATATGTGTCCAATTCTTTTTTATAAAACTTTCATCTTTAACTCGTGACAAATAAAGAACTACATATTATTCACCTCAAAATTGGATCTAAAGTAAGAGAATTGAGAGACCGTAAGGGAATATCCCAATTAAAACTGGGAACTGAGGTAGATCTTTCTAAAACTCACATTGGTAGAATAGAAAGGGGAGAAACAAACGTCACAATACAATCTCTTATAAAAATCGCGACTTTTTTCAGAATTGACTTTACAGATTTCTTTAAAGATTAACATCGCAGGAATTAAGATTATTTATTATTTTTAAAAATCTTTCTGTACTTGTTCGAACTGAAATAAAAAAGGTGAACGAGCTCTTCATATTCATTGAAATAAATAACAAAATACTAAACACATTTGGTGAAATTCTTGGAAATTGAACCATAAAATTTTTCTTAAGAAATAATGTTACCAGAATAATTTCTTGATATCACTTACCACACAAATGAAAATTAATTTTAAATTTTGTTCTTTAGTTCATCCCTCAATCTAAAAACCTCCCTCAAATCATTCATATCCTTACTCAACTTATTTTCCAGTACCCGTGCATAAATTTGAGTTGTTGCTATCTTTGTATGTCCCAAAAGCTTGGAAACAGTCTCTATGGGCACCCCATTATTTAAAGTTACAGTTGTGGCAAAAGTATGCCGGGCCATATGGAAAGTGAGGTTCTTTTTAATACCGCAAAGAATTGCCACTTCCTTTAGATATACATTTAGCTTTTCATTGGTGATTATTGGTAAAAGACTTCCCGTGATTTGTGTTACCGGATGATTTGCGTATTTTTTGATCAATTCCAAAGCAGGATCAAGCAAGGGAATTTTTATAGGTGTTTTAGTCTTTTGTCGTTTTGTGAAAATCCAGTTGTTCCTGTCAATTCCGATGGAAATATTGACCAGGGTCAGCCCCATTATGTCAACATAACTGATCCCCGTATAGCAGCTGAATACAAATAGGTCCCTAACCCTGTCTAATCTTTCTATCGGAAACTCATAGGTCTCCAGATTATACAAATCGTTGACAGATAAAAACTCCCGTTCCCTTTTTTCAAAAGTTGTTTTTCAACGCCTGAAAGGATCTTTATCTAACCACTCCAAATGAAAAGCCATTCTTATCATTTTTCTCAATCGTTGAATATGCTTCATCACCGTATTATGGCTCATGGCCCTTGGATGCTTCTTGGGATAGTATTCCTGAAGAAAATTATCAAAATCACATAAGAATTTATAATCCAGTTCTTTTAAGTAAACATCTGAAGTATTTTTTTCCTTGCTCAAAAATTTATTGATGTAGCCTTCAGTTATCCCAAAATTTCTAATAGTTCCAGAAGCCAGGGTACTTTCAATTTTTCTGGAATGGTATCGAATGAGTTCCTGTAGCGTTTTGGAATTCTCATCATCACCAAGAAATAAAGCTTTGACCAATTTAGCCGTAATCTTTTTCCCTTTTGAAGTTAATTCCTAGTAACACTGAAAAAACCGGGATTGGGCCAGATCCAGGTATTGATTTAGTTGTCTGGCCTCAATAGAATGACCTTTGGCCCTTTTTCTGCGCGCATCCCATAATTCCAATGATATTTTTCGTTTGAGGCTAACAAGAACCCTTTTTTGATTCGCTGTTATTCTGGCATAAATAATTCCTTCCGATGCTCCTTTTTCGGTCTTCACCCAAAAAAGCACAGAAAATGTGTTTGTAGTTCCCATAGTTGTCGTCTTTTTATTAAACAATAATTCAGACGAAAGTCAAATCAACTATATCCTTTTAAATGTACGCTTTTCCACCACATGTAACTTCGAGGTTACATTTTAATTTTAGGTAACCTTTTAGTTCTCATGTAATACCAAATCATTTTAACCCATAAATACCTAAAAACCTAGAAATTAATAAAAATTGCGTGGTTTTGGTGCCATTTAATATGGCTAAAAGTGACCCCGGTTGTAGCCAAGTTCTTTGGGGTTAGCCCCAGAAGTCTGCAGCGGCAATACAAGGACTATTTAAGTGATTTTAAAGCCTGGGATCAAAAAGGACACGCCAAGGAGTGGATCTTGTTTGCGCAAAACATAGAAAGCCACCTATCCCTTAATGAGACCGCTTTTTCCAATGATGACCTATACACCATACTGACCAATAAAGAAGCAAAAGGAAAGAATGGAGCTTTGGTGTCGATGGTCAAGGGGACCAAAGCCGAGACCGTTGTAGGAATACTACACAAAATCCCTTTAAAACAAAGAAAAAAGGCCAAGGAGATAACCTTGGATATGGCAGGCAATATGGGACTCATCGTTAAAAAATCATTCCCAAACGCAACCTTGGTAATAGACCGTTCCCATGTCCAGAAACTGGCATTGGACGCACTACAGGAGATCAGGATCAAGCATAGATAAAGCCCTGGATACTGAGAATGATGCCATAGAATACGCTAGAAACAAATCCTTAAAATATACTCCAGAACTACTCCACAATGGAGATACACTAAAACAATTACTGGCCAGGAGCAGGTACTTACTCTATAAATCAATTAGTAGGATACAGTTCAGGGGAGTGAGAAACGTAGATTTTTTTCTATTTAGACTAACAACAATTTTTGCATAATACTAAAATCCCACAACTTTTGGACTTGATCCCCAAAACACTGGAACTCAAAAATCAGGTTCGAAAAATCCAAACTGGAAACAAAACATGGGTACAAAAAAAATTAAATACCAAGTAGGCTACTATAAGTTTTACTATTTTAATGGGAAATGTATTCAAATGACATTAAAAATAATGAAAGGAAGAAAAATCAATTCTATGTGCAAATTATGTGCAAATAAAAAAGGCTTCAGGAGTGTAAACTCTCTAAAGCCTCATCATTATTGCTCCTCCTCTTGGGCTCGAACCAAGGACCCTCTGATTAACAGTCAGATGCTCTAACCAACTGAGCTAAGGAGGAAAATGCTTTTCTTTTGCGGTTGCAAATATAAATCAAAATTTAAGTGACAGCAAAACAAAACTTCATTTTTTTTAAGGAATTTTTGTTTCTCTTTAATCTTGTGGAAAAAAGAAATCCTATCATTCAAACAACCAGCGATATATATCATTTCCATTGGCAAATAACACCAATGCTATCAAGATAAAGAATCCTACCATTTGTGCATATTCCATAAATTTCTCGTTGGGGGTCTTCCCTGTAATTATTTCATACATTAAAAACGTCACGTGCCCACCATCCAGTGCCGGGATGGGAAGTATGTTCATAAAGGCTAGTATAATTGAAATTAGAGCAGTGGCAAGCCAGAACCCTTGCCAGTTCCAAGTGTCAGGAAACAGGCCTCCAATAGCCCCAAAACCACCAACCTGGGTGGCCCCTTTAGCGGTAAACACATATTTAAACTGAGCTATATAATCGTGCAGGGTCCAATACCCATAATCAAAGCCGGCTTTAATGCTTTCATCCAAACCGTATTCACGGCTTTGAATATTAAAATCCCTTTTTGAAGTTACGCCTATCAATCCTTCCTCATCCGGAGTAACTTTGGAACTCATAATTTTACCTCCGCGCTTAAAGACAACTTCCACTTCTTTGCCTTTGTTTGCGCCTACTATGGGTGCAAGTTCGTGCCAGTAACCAATTTCCTGCTCGTTAAGGGAGATAAGGCTGTCCCCTTTTTGCAATCCGGCTGCCGCGGCTGCCCTGTCGGCCAACACGCTGTCCAATACCGCATTTTGTATAGGCACAAAAGGCTGCATAACTCCTTCCTGGAACATTCTTGATCCTATGTTTTCCGGAACAGCAATAGCTTCCTGTTTCTCATCCTGGTGTAAAACAGTAATATTTTTGATATCCCTCATAAAAAGATGTCGGTTGATATCTAAGAAATTTTCCATTTTTTCACCATTCACCTCTAAAATACGATCCCCATCCTGAAATCCGAATTCCTTAAATTCCTGGGCTACTGCAAATCCACGGGGCATATCATCGGGTCCCACATAATTGCTTCCCCATACGAACAATACCATCATATAGATCAGGAATCCGAGTACAAGGTTCACAGTTACTCCCCCCAACATCACAATAAGACGTTGCCAGGCCGGTTTACTCCTGAATTCCCAGGGCTGTGGCGGTTGAGCCATTTGCTCCTTATCCATGCTCTCATCGATCATTCCGGATATTTTCACATAACCTCCCAAAGGCAACCATCCTATTCCATAAGTAGTACCACCGATCTTCTTTTTGAAAAGGGCGAATTTTACATCGAAAAACAAAAAGAATTTTTCAACACGAATTTTAAATAATTTGGCCGGGATAAAGTGTCCCATCTCGTGTAGAACAATAAGCAGCGATAAACTTAATAGTAATTGTATTGCTTTTATTATAAATGGATCCATTCTAGCTATTTCAATTTTTAAATCGCACAAAAGTAACCTTTTAAAAATTCCTAAAAAAGTATAAAGAACACCTCTCTCCTATCTGATTGAAATTTTAATACTCCCAATGCTACTATTTGATTATTAGAGTTTAATTTTGCCCTAAAGAAATTTCTATGCTCCAGTTTTTTGCAAAGTTTAAAACGGTGGGAATTGTATTGTTTGTTCTCTCGGTTATTATCGTTTATAGTATCTATACCTTAAAAACCCCTGAAGAAAAACTTCCGGTTTTTCAACCAGATATGGTAAGTGCCGAATTAGTGGACACCACGGTTCAATACATCAGGAAATACCATAAAATCGCCGATTTTGAACTCTATAATCAAAACGGGGATACCATCACCCAGGATTTTTATGAAGGAAAAATTTATGTGGCCGATTTTTTCTTTACTACCTGTATTAGTATTTGCCCAATTATGACCGATAATATGCTGAAAATTCAGGAACAAATAAAAAATGACCCCGAAGTCTTTTTACTTTCACACACCGTGATCCCAAAGGCCGATACTGTTGCACAGCTCAAAAAATACGCTTTGGAAAAGGGAGTGATGGATTCTAAATGGAACCTGGTCACAGGAGATAAAAAACAAATATATGATTTGGCCCGAAAATCATACCTGGTCACAAAAACAAATGGAGATGGTGGTCCCTATGATATGATACATACCGAGAATTTTGTCCTGGTAGATAAGGAAAAACGCATCCGTGGATTCTATGACGGAACCGAATCAAAAGCCATCGAGGAGTTAATGTCTGATATTAAAGTCCTCAAATCTGAATATCAAAAAAAATAGTTTTAATCCCTAAACTTTTTTAAGATAAAAATTTAGGCTATTTTTGCCTTGTTTAAAATCAATCTAAATAAAAATGAAGCTCACAGTTGCTCATTTATTAATCGGTCAGCGAGGGATAATAACTGATTTTTCAGTAGATACCGTTCCATTAAAACTTCTGGAAATGGGCTGTTTACCTGGGAATATTGTAGAACTGGTGCAAACTGCCCCATTTAGAGACCCAATGTACCTCAATATAAACGGATGCCATTTAGCCATCCGGAAAGAGACTGCGCTTCAAATAGAAATCGAATTAATTTAATATTATGGGGAAACAAATTAATGTAGCATTAATTGGAAACCCTAACACCGGTAAAACTTCTGTTTTCAATCAACTTACCGGCCTTAACCAGCAAGTAGGAAATTATCCCGGGATTACGGTAGAAAAAAAAGAAGGCATCTGCAAATTACCCCGCGGACTCAAAGCTCATATCATAGATTTGCCGGGTACCTACAGCTTAAATGCCTCTTCCCTGGATGAAAATGTGGTGATAGATCTCCTTCTGAATAAAAATGATAAGGATTTTCCAGATGTTGCAGTGGTGGTAAGCGATGCGGAAAACCTTAAACGTAACTTGTTGCTTTTTACCCAAATTAAGGATCTGGAAATTCCAACTATCCTGGTCATCAATATGGCCGATAGGATGAAAAGGAAGGGGATTTCATTGGATATTGCGCTTTTGGAAGAACAATTAAAAACCAAGATCGTTCTGGCAAGTGCGAGAAAAGGCACAGGGATCGAGGATCTGAAAGAGCAAATCCTGAATTACCAAAAGATCTCTGCTGAACCTTGCGTGCATGCTTCCGTAATAGATCCGGAATATTTCAACCTGTTGCGAAAAACATTTCCCAACCAGGCTTTGTACAAATTGTGGCTGGTAATTACCCATGATGCAAATTTTGGAAATATCGACAGGGGCACCCTTACCAAAGATGCAAATTTCAATACTAAAAACATTAGCGATCTAAAACGCCTTCAACAAAAGGAAACAATATTAAGGTATAAGTTTATTAACGACCTTTTGAAAGAAGCTTTGACGATCAATTTAAAAAACGCGACCGATTTAAGGATAAAATTGGACCGTCTATTAACGCATAAAGTTTGGGGGTATGTAATATTCTCCATTATCATGCTCACTATTTTCCAGGCGATTTACGATTGGTCCACTATTCCCATGGATTTTATTGATGTTACTTTTGCCTCTTTTAGTGAATGGGCTAAAAACGCATTGCCCATAGGCCCCTTTTCTAACCTTATAGCTGAAGGCATTATTCCCGGCTTGGGGGGAATTGTGATCTTTATACCACAAATTGCATTTCTGTTCCTTTTCATTTCTATTTTGGAAGAAAGCGGTTATATGAGCCGTGTAGTGTTTTTAATGGACCGAATCATGCGTCGCTATGGCCTGAGCGGAAAAAGTGTAGTACCACTTATTTCAGGTACAGCTTGCGCGATCCCTGCTATAATGGCTACCAGAAATATAGAAAGCTGGAAAGAAAGGCTTATTACCATTTTAGTAGTGCCTTTTACCACCTGTTCAGCCAGGTTGCCGGTTTACCTCATTATAATCGCCCT
>Ga0314771_100188_pt1 | contig 14933 bp, 16 predicted proteins | sample MetaGCB42018_FD_204522 | JGI IMG/M metagenome (GOLD analysis project Ga0314771, IMG submission 204522) | Cryopeg brine microbial communities from Beaufort Sea near Barrow, Alaska, United States - CB4 2018 | ecosystem: Environmental > Aquatic > Marine > Coastal | place: USA: Alaska | collected...
TTCGGCTAGATTGTCGCGTTCGCTCTGTAATTCCGCGTTTCGCTTGTGCTCCAGAGCCACAGTTTCGCGCCATTTTTCAGCCTCGCCAGCCGTGGCCAGACGGGCCGTTTTCGCTTCTTCCCGAACACTGGCAACCTCTTTTTTCAGCTCGTCTATCTGGCTTTGCAGACTGGCAGCCGTGGCGATTTCCCGTTTTTCGGCCTGATCGGTTCGGCGCGTTTCGGCTTTCACTTCTGACGCTGCAACGGCGGCAGCTCGTTCGGCTTCCTGCTGTCCAGCCCGGGCAGCGTCCAGCTTCTCGGTACCGGCATTGATTCGCTCTTTCAGCTCGGCGGCTTGGTCGTCGACACACTATCTGTAGCGACTAAAAAAGTGACTTTATGAAAGCCTGTAGCGGTCAAATTTGACCGCAGATGGCCGCGATTGAGCCAAACAAAACTCTATTTGTTGAGAGCCCGATAAACGGTCGTTTTCTGAGCGCTAATTTTGCACTCTCAAAAACTAACTTTTCTTGTGGTTTTTTGATAAACAATTGCGTCTAAAAATCTACGACTAGAAAACGGTAGGGCAGCTTGGCAGTCGGCACACTGCCTGTAGCGACGAAAAAGTTACTTTAAGAAAGCTTGTGCCTGTAAAAACTGACCGTGAAGGGTAAGTGTCGCCAGTAGCGGTCAAATTTGGCCGTCACCCTGGTCAGACGATGCTATCTCAGGTTGTGTGCGCGCACACAAATCCCGGATTCCCCCTGTCCATCCGGAAAATTATGACTACGATGGTCGTCCACCAGCTTTTAGGGTGGTTAAAATTTAACCTAAAATGGTCTAATTTCCCTTTTTTATCAATGAATTATAGCCAAAAAATCAAAACGTTCACCGGTGACCGTTTTGGCTTGATTAGGATCATTTAATGAAAAATCTACCCTTTATAGACAACGCCATCTCCAGTTGTGTGCGCGCACACAGAATTCGGTGACTGGCGAATTGGCAGCTTCAGGCGGGGTGCGGAGCGGTCAAATTTGACCGCAGATGGCCGCGATTGAGCCAAACAAAACTCTATTTGTTGAGAGCCCGATAAACGGTCATTCGTGAGACTCCCAAATCTCTGGCAATCTGAGCCTTGGTTTCTCCATTTTCGACACGCTTTTGAATCTCGGCGTCATCAACATTTTTTTGGCGACCTTTATAGGTGCCTTTAGTCTTCGCTACCTCAATTCCGGCGCGTTGCCGGTCCTTAATAAACTTCAGCTCCATGTCCGCAACCATGCCAAGAACAGTGATCACCATACGACCCATTTCGCCCTCGGTTGTGATATCCGGTTCAAGAACTCGTAACGAAGCACCTCTGGTGTCCAACTCGTGGACCAGGTTCAGCACATCGCGCGTAGAGCGACCAAGGCGGTCTAGCCGGTGTACAACAAGTTCATCATCCTTGCGTAGAAACTCCAGTACGGTATTCAGCTCGATTCTCCCGTCCCGCGAAGCGCCTGATCCGGTTTCAGACCGAATAACCTCACAACCTGCCGCGGCCAACTTATCGATTTGAATGTCGAGATCCTGGCTGGCACTGCTAACACGCGCATATCCGATACGAGACATAGTTTTCCGCTCAATTGTCACATTAGGGTGACTATGGTGATGATACTGTCACTAACCTCAATTAGTACCCCTATAGTGACACTTTAACATGTAACACTGAAAAGTAACCTTGGGGTGTACTCTATTGTGACGGGTAATGTCGTTCAAATTATGTGGGTAGTCTTCTTGGAGCCGGAAATTTTGGATCGCCACTTCAAATAAAGGCTGGTTGAATCAGTGAGCGCACCTCATTACTGGCACCTCTTGCATTCACCCTTTTAAAGCGACAAGAAGACCCAAGTTTTTGATTGTTTAACACTCAAAAAAACACGCAAAATCTATGGCCAGAAACGGTCCGATTACTGTTCGTTTTTTGCAGCACTAGTAATTTTCTGTAGACCTCGCTCCGCTTTTCCCATTAGCAAGGGCGGAGGAAAGAGCGCGCTATCTCCGGAAGCCAAATCTCCAGTCGATCGTAAGTGCGACTGGCTTCGAACCTCTCTGATTCTTGCTGATACTGAACTCAAAGGCTTTATCGGGGGTAAGTGCGAATCTCTCGGCATAGGCCGCCAGGTCCTCCGCACTCCAGCTCAACCAGGTATTTGACGCGGGTGCCACTTCGGAGATCAGGTCAGTTCGACGCTGCCAGGTGCTTTTTGTTGGCCCGTGCGTCCAAAGATGAAAAGCTCCGCTCCGATATGTCCAGAGATCTGAGTGATCCTGATCGCGGAGAGGGTATTTGCGGTAGAACCATCCGGTCATCCAATCAGAGCCACGTTTTGAGTTTTCTCCGACAAGTATTTTGTTAGGTCTTTCGACAGTGTTGCGTATAGCTTGGTCTTCCAACTGAGACATTTCGTGTTGCCCAAGCCTAAGGCGAGCGTCGAGTATTGATGCAGACGACCAGTCGATAAGTTCATTCAGATCATGAGTCCGCCAAGCCGCGCCGGGCTCAGTAGGTTCATTGCCCGGTCGCCTGAATACGGCGCGGTTGGTTTCACCTTCATTTCGGCAATAACGGGCATTGAATTGCAGTACATGAATGTTTGGCGAAGTGACCGGAGCAAGTCTGTGGCGGTTAACGCGTCCTGCGGTTTGTACGATGGAGCGGGTGCTTGAGGGCTCGATCACGGCCCAGTCAAAGTCATGATCCCGTCCTATTTCCTCCACTGGGCTTGCCACGATGATCAGCTTTACGTGCGAGCTCTTTGAGCTCTTCACTAGCTCCTGTACATATTCTGAAGATTCCAGCTCTACATTACCGCGTTTGCGGTTCAGCAGAGTGTCGAGCATGTGCTCCTTACGCTGGCGCTGAATTAGAAAGTCGTTCGAGTGGTAGCAGGCGATGTAATCGACGGGAAAATGATCACTGAGGTAGCGGGCCACTTCGATTGCCACCGAGATGTTCGCGATACGCACAAGGCCGACGCTGACGGTTTTCTGAAGATCCGCATACGTCCAACGGTGAGCGGCGTCTAGGTCGATTATCGATGTTTTGATAGCCTGGCAGAATGCTTCCATTGACGGAGTTTCCACTGTCGCGCAGTGAGCCAGCTTGGTCGGACTTCCCGACTGGATGGCGAGCGACTCAAGCATGAAAGCCTCATAACGTTCTGCTGTATCTTCGGCGGTTGGCCTTTCCATTATCAGTGGGTCGCTCAGGTTGCTGATGATCCCGACAAAGGGTACGCCTTTTATCTCATTTTCCCGGCAGTAGAGTTCACTCCCTCTTAGGAAGGTTTTTGCAAGCTCCTTTACCACAGGCTTGGGCAACGTGGCAGAAGATGCGATCACGTTCGAGCCGTGACTGGCGGCAGTGTAAACCAGCCTGAGAATTGCAACGAAGGCAGTCGGATCATAGTCATCTATTTCGTCGATGATGAGGTCCGCACTCATAGTGCGAAGCAAAGCCAGCGCGTGATGGCCCTGTTTCTGCGGTTCGCCCGCAGCGATCAGGAAGTCTGTTGTGGATACCAACAGAGGAACACCAAGCAAGCGAGCATCGTCGGGGCTAGGGCCAAGATATTCCCTCAGAAAATCTGGAATCGCCACTTCAGGCCCGACAGTGTCGAACTTTACTTCTTCGGGATTCTCGTCCGCTTTTTGCGTCGCCTCGAACAGCTGACGTACAACAGGACTTCCGATAACGCAAGCCAGCTCTTCGCGGGTGAGCCCGAGTTCGTCCTGGAAAACCTTTCCCGTTTGGAGCGTCAGTACACGCAGGTTGAGTACTGTTGAAACTCTAAGTTTTGAGCGAGTATTTATCGCTGCGGCGGCTTTGAGGTTCATACGTGTCTTGCCCGCGCCAGTCCCGGCAACATCCAAAACCAGAGTAGGCGCGTCAGAGCGCTGACGCGCGGCGCGAAGGGAGTCAAAAGCAGTGTTCTGCCAAGCGAACCGGCTTGATGACGGCGCAGGTTCAGAAATACGCGCCAGGCTCGCCGCTGATATACCTGGCCAGTTGTGACGGCGAAATTCCTCGGCAATTTTTTTGGCCAGCGAGCCTACCTCAAGCAGGTGATAGCTTAGGCTCTGATTGAGCTGGCGTGAACCGCCTTCATCCGATTTGAGTGTGTTGGCATAGACGGTTTCGCCTTCGTGCAGGCAGTGTCTGCGAGAAACCGTGTGATCTGCAATAATCAGGCAAGCCCGAACATACAGCGCAACTTTCTGAAGGGATGTGCTTTCCACTGAGCTTTCGATGTGCTCAAGCTCATCGAGCAGTGTGTTAATCCGCTCGCTCACGAGGCTATTTAGATTGCTCCGTGCCGAAAGGTAGTGTCCGGGATTCTGGGCAAAAGGGTGGTCGATCTCTTCTTTTCGAACATGGGCCCGGCTACTGGCCACGTTTGAAGAGTCGCTGTCACTCTTAGTATTGGGCGCAAAAAGACCATGGTGCGTGGCCACTGCAAACCGGACTACATCTAACAACCCGGCCAAGGGGGTGCGCTTCTCAAAAGGGAAATCAGATAGCTTACCCGTCCAGTCATCTTTGTTGACTGCATTTTGCGCGTCCGCTAGGGACGGCGCTTGGCCATCGGTTTTGCTGTGGCGAAGTGCGATAAACGCATCCAAAAAAGACAGCGACATCCATTCGTGTCGCACAGGGTCACGAGTTGGAAAACCAGACAGGCTTAGCTTGTCTTGAAAAAGATTAGTATTTTTCCCAGTATCGTGCCAGACGCCGGCACATTCGGCGCAGAGCCTGAGTATCAGATCGATGGCGTCTTTCTCGGTATTTCCCCCCGGCATTCGGCTATTCTCCGTCTTCTAAAGGTGGCCAGATAACATCTTCGCTTGTTGGGGCGTGACCGAAGCGCCGCAGATATTCAAAGCGATGCGAAGGCTTTAGATGGACAAAACCGTTACTTATCTTCAGCTCCTGTTCAAGCACTTGGCACTGGGCTGAAGTAAGGCGGCCATCTAGTTTCGCCGGGAAGTAGCGTTTTGCCTCCTCCTTGACACCTTGTCCTGAGCTTTTTCGACTCCGGCCTTTCAACGCTCGTGCAAAGACGATTCGCGAGAGGACGAACGTCTTGAGCTTTCCATCCTCAATGTCATAGGCGCGAAGCCGCCATTGACCGGCAAGCTCTTCCAGCCCCACAGGCTTTACCAGCCGCGAACTCGCTTGGGCGCCAGAGCGCATCGAGACATAATCAATATGCAGGTCGCTGTGTTCTACGAACGCAGAAACAATCTCTGAGAACGTACCTGGGCGTGGCGGACGGAAGTCGAACCATTCACTGCGGTAGATAGGGAGCTCGCGTTCACGCAACCCGGTGTCTTTAAAACGGTAGCAGCCGGCAAAAAGCGACTCCATAAGGTCCTGCTCACTGGCCTCTTTTGGCACCTTCGCCTCGGCTTTAGGAAGGATGCGGTGACCATCACGGAGCAGGTATTCACTGTGCTTTTCGACGGCGGCATTCATCAGGAACGAGGCATGGGATTCGGCGATCTGTCCATTAAAGGCAGAGAGGACGTCCGCGCGTTTTACATACCCGAAGCGCCAAGCTCTTCGCAAAATAAAATGACTCACTTCCCTGTTGAGTACCAACGAATCATCCCCGATTTAAATGAATTTCGAATGTTTAATAACGTTAGCATATGAAACGTACGATTTGTGGAGCTTTCTTTGGTTCTTTATGTTTGCAAGGAGGGGTAAGGTCGAAGAAAAGGAGGATGGAGAAATGGCAAAAAAAACGATCAATGAGATTGAATCGCTGGATGAGGCGACCTACAAGGAGTCGTTCTCCCAGTTGCTTCACTTCTCTTTCAAAAGCGTCAATAGCAACACCGGGTCTGGCGGGATTCGGCTTTCGGCAGACAAAGCGCGGGACACAGCGCCATATGTCAGCACTGAAGGGGCGCTGGCGCAAGGGTTTTCGGTCGCCGTCGATTATGCCTCGATGTTCCCGCAGACAATCGCCACGCACCTTAAACACGCGCGCATTGCTCAAGGAAACGACGAAAAGCAAGTGATGAGCAGTCCCGAGCGTATTCTGCAAACACTTGAGAACGAAACACGGACATCTCTCGAACTCAACACCGGGGCGGCAGAACCAAGGCTGCGGCAAATACTTCTACCCATTGATACGGAATTTCGCGGGTACCTAGCCTTCACACCCTTGGTGAGCGCCGGTCTTGCCAAGTTGCTTAGAGAGACCGAGTCTTCGATGCGTTCGGGTACTGATTCAAAAGCGCAGCGGCGACTCCGGCGAGCTTCAGTGCAGGTGGGCGGAGCCAATCCTCAGAACGTGGGCGCCCTGATCACCGAGTTTCAGCGACCGCTTATGTTCTCGGCACCACAGGAAGACCCGGACCTCAAGCGTGCCCTAAGCCTCCATTATCGTGGCATGACCATAAGGCTGCCTGAAGAAGCCGTGTCGAGCTATATCGAATGGCGGGCTAAACAGCTTCAACGCGGTGGCGGTCGAATGTCTGGCAAATCACGTGTGCGCCAAAGCGAGACCGCCATTGTCGGCGAGATCGCTCGATATGTGCTTGAGCAAGCTCGTCGCTGTACGCTACTGCTTGAACGTCATCGCCAAACACTTCCAGGCGAATCTTTAACAGATCCAGGGCTTCCTCTCTTCCAGCACGGACTTCTTGATCACAGCCGGCGCAACAGCCTTTGGCGAGCTGAATTCGCTCAGGCGCTGGCTCAGCGCATCGCCGATTATCGACTGAGGGATGAAATGTCGTTGGGCCTAGATAGCAGCGGGATAAGCGGCCTCGCTAACATCATTGAGCAGGTGACGTTATGAGTGATCAGTATCTTATCCTGCCGCGTCTGTCCGTACAGGCAGCCAATGCATATCAGTGTCCGCTCTTTCTGAGTGCGTGCCCAGTGAGCGCCGCCGTTCTCTTCGCTCATGCTTTGGCTCGGGGAATAGGTGCTGAGGAATCGCCGAGGGGTGTGGCGTATCTACATCACGATGCCCAGCACCTCGGGGAGTACGACCAATACGGCAACTTCGTTCCACAACAGCGAAGGGGCGCATCATTTATCGATAAAGACGATTATGCCGGTGGCGCCGCTACGCCAAGCTTATCGCTTCAGCCAACGGCATCAGTACACCTGTCGGTCTCTCTCGTCATCGCGTTTGACGAAGACGAGGAACTAGATACCGCAGCAGTGGAGCGATTTCTTAGCGGGGCGAGGTTTGCGGGCGGCAGTGTCACCACGTTTGGTCAGCCCAAGCGCTTCGACTCTATCGAAGAGGCGAGTAAGCGTTTGCCCAATGGGTTCTGGGTTGTGGATCGCATCGACCTGCTAGCGCAGCCGGATAAAGCGCCTCACGTCACCTTGCTTGAGCTGCTGATGCAACGCTCTGCTGACATTCCATGGCTAACTCCCATCGTGGCCGGATACCGGGCCTTGACCGCAGCCGAACACAAAGAAGGTGGCCGATTCGGCTACGCTCACGCATATGGAGAGCCCCTTATCGGGCTTGCCCAGTTTCAGTCTTCTACCCAGCGGCGAGCTGCTAATGCCGCTGTGCCTTTCTGGTCCCTACGTTGGACCGACGACGTAACCTGCCTCATCCAACAAACCCAATAGGTGACGAATATGTCTACAGAACAGCAACCGATTTTAGAACTGCCCAGCAGCCTCTCCCTCAAGCGCAATATTGTGATTTCCGATGCGCGCATGTATAGCCTGATTAAAGGCGAATACGCCGATCACCCTGTCACGGTGATCCGTCACGGAATCCGTGGCACGAACAACACACTCAAAGGCTCAGACGGCAAAGAGGAGGGTTCTGGAGAAATCAGTACGACAGTGGAGCCGGAAGATGTACGCAACCTTCAGGAAATTGATTCAGCCAAACTGGACCCCAATTCAACGGGACTTGTAGTCGAGTTTTCGTTTGCCTTGACCAACTTGGTCGACGCGATTTCCGGTATCAATCCGAATAAAGAGCAGACAAAAAACCCCAGCTATGTTGAGGCATTTCGTGAAAGCATCTTGGGGTTTATGGAACGTGCAACGCAGAGCGAAGGTATTACGGAAGTCTGTAATCGCATAGCCCGCAATGTCATGAACGGACGGTGGCTTTGGCGCAATCGGCTGATTGGTGAAGCTATTACCGTGACCGCAGTCTGGAAAGGCAAGCTGATTGCTGAAGCTGAAGCCTTAGCACTTTCGCTCAAGGATTTTTCTGATTTTACCGAAGCCGAGCAGGCATTCGGGGCAATTCTCGCCGATCAGCTTCGGGGAAAAGGTAGTAGCCCCATCACGGTCACTGCAAAAATCCAGACATTGGGACATGGAGCAATCGAAGTCTACCCATCACAAAACTACATCCCGGGTGCGCGCGATGACGACAACCTTCCAAGCCGAAGCCTTTATGTCTTGAATAAAGCGCCTTTTAACCAAGATGTGCCCAAAATCATTGGCGAAGCCGCGATTCGTGATCAGAAACTCTGGAATGCACTTCGGACCATCGACACCTGGTACGAGACTGGCGGTGGCGCTCGGCCTATCGCCGTCGAACCGATGGGCGCTAACCTGACCGATCTCAGGTTTTACCGCACTAAAGCCAAGTCCGCTTTCAAATTGCTTGAACGCTTGAATGAACTCGATCCTGCCGCTGAGGATGGCATGTTTATGATCGCAGCGTTCATTCGGGGCGGTGTTTACACCACACCGAAAAAAACGCCAAAGAAGTGAGGGGGTTCTAATGACATCAGATCACTACTTAGACATTCGTTTGCTTGGTGCGGACTCAAGCGATCTGAATCTGCCCGCGATCGCGAATCGGGTGATGCACGTCCTGCATGGTGCGTTCCGTCAGGCACCGGGCCAATACGCCCTGGCCCTGCCAAGCTGCAAGCCGGACCAGCGGTGTAGTATCGGGGACAAGCTGAGGGTGTTTGGCAGTGAGAGCGCACTAGCGGAATTGCTTGATCGCACCCGAGATCATTTTGTCTTCCGCGACTACTGTCAGGTTTCGTCGATTGCCAAAACGCCGGACGACTATACTGGGCCCTGGATTCGATACCGCCGCTACCGTGTTAGCAATCGGAATGCGGAGCGCAAACCGGACGGCGACTTGCGTGAGCGCAGGATGGAGAGTGCTAGCTCACGGGGCCTGCCCTATTTTCAGGTGCGTAGCGCATCTAATGGCAAAGGATTTTCACTGTTTGTCGAAGTCGAAAGCAGTTCGGCCGAGCTTGGGGCCATCGAACCGGACGGATATGGACTGAGCACAACGTCACGGCCTTTTTCGCTTCCGGATCTTCCTTTCGGGTGACGGAGTTCCAAGAAAACCCTTTTTCTTCGAGCCTTAAACGCTTACGTCAAAACAACGACTTAGAAATCGCGCTGAAAAAAGGTTTTTAGCGGCAATTAACACTAACTATCTGAGAAAAATACATTTTTGCTATTTTGCTTCAAGTGAACCGCCGTGTAGGCGGCTTAGAAAATTATAAGGGTATCCGAATAATGGATAGTATCGTGAACCGCCGTGTAGGCGGCTTAGAAAATCAGCCGCGCTAACCTTCAGCACTTTTCCTGCCGAACCGCCGTGTAGGCGGCTTAGAAAAACAATACCGCAGCAAAAACATTGAAGGGTTCGTGAACCGCCGTGTAGGCGGCTTAGAAACGTTTCAAAGGCAATAAACTTGTCATCACAAAGTGAACCGCCGTGTAGGCGGCTTAGAAAATTACGGGCTACGGGCGAAAGTCGACAAGAACGTGAACCGCCGTGTAGGCGGCTTAGAAAAGAAATCGTGGAGTGGCGCTTGGGCAGATGATGTGAACCGCCGTGTAGGCGGCTTAGAAATGTACGCGGGCAATAATGCCGTCGTAACCGGTGTGAACCGCCGTGTAGGCGGCTTAGAAAAGATCCGAGGTGCTGAACATGGCCTTAGCGAAGTGAACCGCCGTGTAGGCGGCTTAGAAAGTCATAAACGGGCTACCCTGAAAGCGCAAAACGTGAACCGCCGTGTAGGCGGCTTAGAAAGAAGGGTCTACCAACAGATTAACGTCAGCATAGTGAACCGCCGTGTAGGCGGCTTAGAAAGCGTGGAAGCGTACCTGTTTAAGGGCCCCATGGTGAACCGCCGTGTAGGCGGCTTAGAAATGCAAGCTTCTCGGCGACGGTAAGAATAATAGGTGAACCGCCGTGTAGGCGGCTTAGAAAAGACGAAATGACGCCCGGCGTTCCTCGGCGCAGTGAACCGCCGTGTAGGCGGCTTAGAAAACGAAAAAGAGCAAACAAACCTTTGCCGGCAAGTGAACCGCCGTGTAGGCGGCTTAGAAATTGACTCCAACTCTTCAAGGGACTCTCCGTCCGTGAACCGCCGTGTAGGCGGCTTAGAAAATGCGGTGTACGGCAGGACTGTGAGCCTACCCGTGAACCGCCGTGTAGGCGGCTTAGAAAATGACGGGTGTAGCAAGCACCTAGGCGGGTTAGTGAACCGCCGTGTAGGCGGCTTAGAAATGAATGCCGAACTGGACGACACCCTGCCAGAGGTGAACCGCCGTGTAGGCGGCTTAGAAAAGATGCTGGAGGGTCAAATTTGTAGCCCAAATGTGAACCGCCGTGTAGGCGGCTTAGAAAGTCTGCGCTTCGATCTTCGCGGACTGCTCACGGTGAACCGCCGTGTAGGCGGCTTAGAAATTGGAAGATACTGCAATTCAGATTGCGCGTGAGTGAACCGCCGTGTAGGCGGCTTAGAAAACTGCTGCGCAGCTGATCGCATGAAGCTGTATGTGAACCGCCGTGTAGGCGGCTTAGAAAGGCAAGAATCGGCGTCTATCTTGATCTCTGCCGTGAACCGCCGTGTAGGCGGCTTAGAAAAGCGGATCTCACTGATGTGCCCACTGTCGATTGTGAACCGCCGTGTAGGCGGCTTAGAAAGAAAGCAATATGCAGAATCTGAACGTGCAGATGTGAACCGCCGTGTAGGCGGCTTAGAAAGCCGGGCACGGCGGCGTCATACCAGTTGTAACGTGAACCGCCGTGTAGGCGGCTTAGAAATGGCCAAATGGAGACACACCTACACCCCCAGTGTGAACCGCCGTGTAGGCGGCTTAGAAATGGATGAACTCGCCCTCTTCCCCGAGCAGAAAGTGAACCGCCGTGTAGGCGGCTTAGAAAGTTGGCGGCAGGTGGACGAACTACTATAACTGGTGAACCGCCGTGTAGGCGGCTTAGAAAACTGACATTATTCAAGCGGACGCCAACACAGAGTGAACCGCCGTGTAGGCGGCTTAGAAATGAAACTCATTCTCCTGAAGCACTGACGCATCGTGAACCGCCGTGTAGGCGGCTTAGAAAGCCCTGGCCCTCACTGCCGCGGGTGCGGGGGTGTGAACCGCCGTGTAGGCGGCTTAGAAAGCACCCTTGCGCAGAAGAACCGGCTTGTACTGGTGAACCGCCGTGTAGGCGGCTTAGAAAGCTAGAAGATGGGGCTGTTGCTTTGCAAAGAGGTGAACCGCCGTGTAGGCGGCTTAGAAATGCGCCCAGGTCGCGCAGCAGATACCAGCTTCGTGAACCGCCGTGTAGGCGGCTTAGAAATACCGAAGATAACGGCGGGCAAAGCCGGAAACGTGAACCGCCGTGTAGGCGGCTTAGAAAAAACCCGGCACCACCTATCACGAGCAAATAATGTGAACCGCCGTGTAGGCGGCTTAGAAACTCTATGAGCGCAAGCAACGGCGAGCCCATGCGTGAACCGCCGTGTAGGCGGCTTAGAAAAGAAGCTGTGTCCTCGAGGCGCCCCTCACGCTGTGAACCGCCGTGTAGGCGGCTTAGAAACTTGGGTCCGGTGATACAATCACCATCGACTCGTGAACCGCCGTGTAGGCGGCTTAGAAAAACTCTTTAAGAACGGCGCGGGTAAGAACCTGGTGAACCGCCGTGTAGGCGGCTTAGAAAACTGGTGGGCGTCAGGTCTATGGTCAGGCCAGGTGAACCGCCGTGTAGGCGGCTTAGAAAAGCCCCAACTCCTGTACAGCGCTGGCCAGATAGTGAACCGCCGTGTAGGCGGCTTAGAAAACATCGAGCGCCCCGCAATAGCCGCCAGAATCGTGAACCGCCGTGTAGGCGGCTTAGAAAATCATCAGAACCGGAAAACCGCAGGACGTGCCGTGAACCGCCGTGTAGGCGGCTTAGAAAAGATCGGCGTCCAATGGCAGGAAGCTGTAGCTGTGAACCGCCGTGTAGGCGGCTTAGAAAAGTCAATTTCGGCCCGTACAGCCTCATCCAATGTGAACCGCCGTGTAGGCGGCTTAGAAAGGAAACGCAAGCAATGCAAGTTGCAGTTAACTGTGAACCGCCGTGTAGGCGGCTTAGAAATGATTCATACGGCTGCGGAACTGGTATTGCTCGTGAACCGCCGTGTAGGCGGCTTAGAAAGGCACAAAGCGCATTATCTCCAGCGCGTGTTTGTGAACCGCCGTGTAGGCGGCTTAGAAATTAACAGTTCACATGGGCTGTAACTTGTAGCGAACCAGTGTTCAGAATTATTCCCTGCTATTTCTACGAATGAAGCTTTATTTTTACTGCGCATAATGCCCATTATGAAATGCTCTACTTTTTATGAGCGTTACTACTGCAATTCAGCGTTGTCTTATCGCACCGTTGGTAAATGACGCGGTAAAGCATGTCCTGAAAGCGGACAACGGCAGTGGCCTAGTTGCCGCCAATTGTTTCTGTGAGTTAACAGTAGAGCTTGCCCGTAGGGTCTGTTCCGTAGCTGTTTTGATCTCAGTGGTTCAGATCTGTGAAAGAGGAGCCGCCCTGTAATGCATTAATACCCACGATGCAGAGGGGTTGTCTTGACCGGTTGAAACCAATGTCTTCCTTATTTGATACCTTCACTGATAACGTCGGTTTACACCTGAAGAATGTGTAAGCAGAAGGGGAGTTTGAGGAAGGTTGAACTACCGAGGATTTGTCGGTAGTTCACCAGGAGGGCAATCGCCGGGTTCGACGCCGTATCAAGCAGTTTAATCTGGATGCCATCATTTCCGTGGGCTATCGAGTCGGCTCCGAACCCGCAACCGAATTTCGCCAGTGGGCGACGCAAGTTCTGAAAGAACATTTAGTTAATGGTCATACCCTCAGGTAAAACCTTCCGCCATTGAGTTCGGAGCAGATATTTGAGTCTTTCTCCTTTCGGGTAGGAGTTGATCGCACCTTGAACAATGTCAGAAATAATAATAGTTTTTCTGACATTAGTTGTAGGTATGTGCCATGTCTGTTAAAGAGTCCGTTCAGCACCAGATTGCAAAAGTTCCACTATGTGAACCCTTTACCAGCAGCCATTTCCTTCGGTTGGGGTCGCGCATTGTAGTTCTCCTATAAGTTAATTAGTAAGTACATTCAAAGCTCACTTATTAATTAACCTTCGGATTGATGTTGTCGTTTCGTGAGAGTTGATGAGAAGGTCATGGTAGCGCCCGCTCAAAACTGTGGACGGCAGTCCTGGCAGCTCTTGGAGCGTTTTTGGCTTTTTGAAGTGACTAAACTTCCACCAACTCATTTTGTCGCCGAACTTTCTCGTCGTGCTGTTCGAGGTCTGACCTGTGCCAGCGGCTAGATCCGGAGCTGAGTTTCAAGGGGTGAGGGAATTTACCTTCCCGAACCCAGCGCCAGATGGTGAACCGGGACACTGAGTAGTAGTTCCCCACCTCAATATCTGTGAAGTACATCTGCAGTTTGATTTTCATTTTCATCACCGTTTGGTTTGTGGGTACAGCTTAATATTACGGAGATGCAACCGGTGTTTGGGACGTGTAACTTTCTAGAAAATGCAATTAGACGAGAATGTCGTAAATAATTTATGCGGGATCGGTAAATCTGGGGAGTAAACTTTGGATAGCATGCAATAGCTGAAGAGGGCCGCGTTTTGGTCGCGACTTTAGTGCATGCTAAAGTAGCAATGACGGAAACGAAGAAAGCCTGGATGAAAACGAGATGCTTCGGCTCGATGTCACAGGCAGTGACACCAAGAAAATGGCGGTTTTGGGTTTGTGTACCCTACAAGTACCCAGCCAGAAACGAAAAAGGGCACACCCGAAGATGTGCCCTAAGTCGTTGATATATGGTCGGGACGGTAGGATTTGAACCTACGACCCCTTGCACCCCATGCAAGTGCGCTACCAAGCTGCGCTACGCCCCGATGTGCTAATTTCTGCCTGTTCAAAACGATGTTTTGGCGGCACAGGCCAGCGAGACTTAAAGAGGAATCTCAGTGGCTTAGCGGGAGCGAATATTACATGAGAAGATTCCAAAAAGAAACACCAACCGGCGAAAATGTGCGGGTTTTAGCGCGCATTAACGTAATTTGGTTTCCCGCAGTTTGGACACGAATTCGGGTGGGGCGAAGCTATCCGGATTGGATACTCCCCAGTACTTGTCGAATACGGCTAGGCCGGTGTCGCCTTTCAGCAGCGCACCAGGCTCGATAAACGGAAACAGGTCCAGATAGGAGGCGACTTCGGTTTTTGATACCCGGCGAATGATATGTTCCGGGCCTAGCTCGGAGGGGTGGCTCAGCCCGCCCGCTTGCAGCAGATTTTGCAGGGCTTCCAGGGTGTTTTTATGGAAGTTGTAAACCCGTTCGCTTTTCAGGGGTACATCGATTTTTTCGCCGCGCCTTGGATCTTGTGCCGCAACGCCACTAGGACAGCGGCCGGTGTGGCAGTTCATGGCTTGAATGCAGCCCAGCGAGAACATGTAGCCGCGCGCTGAGTTACACCAGTCGGCGCCAAGTGCCAGAGTGCGGGCGATGTTGAACGCCGAGGTGATTTTCCCAGCGGCGCCGATCGCGATGTCTTCACGCAGATTGCAACCCACCAGTGTATTATGCACCAGCAGCAGAGCTTCGGTCATCGGCATGCCC
>Ga0314771_100190_pt1 | contig 14866 bp, 9 predicted proteins | sample MetaGCB42018_FD_204522 | JGI IMG/M metagenome (GOLD analysis project Ga0314771, IMG submission 204522) | Cryopeg brine microbial communities from Beaufort Sea near Barrow, Alaska, United States - CB4 2018 | ecosystem: Environmental > Aquatic > Marine > Coastal | place: USA: Alaska | collected...
ATAAGAAAAAATCCAGCATCCCTGCCATTGCATCCGTATGCGTTTTGTAATGAGTTTTAGAAAATTGCTGAAAACGTTCAGCAGTTTTCTTTTTAAAACGAATGTTGATATACATTTTCATTTTTTATAATATTTTAATTTTGCCGCAAATTCTCGCCATTTTACTGGGGGTTTGGGGTCATTTGCCGCAAATCAAGAATTTTATAATATTTAAATAATTTATAATTAATTGACAATCAGATTAATACGAATAAAAAGGAATACTTAACACCGCTTTGCGTGTTACCCTCTTGCTATTCCTTTTTGTCCGCCCCAGCGTACAAAATTTCACACAATGTGGCCAATAGCCAATTGCATAAACCTGAAACAAAACAACCGATATCTGTACTTTTTTGAATGCTATGGTTATCAGTAAAAAGTCAAAATCGGGATCATTATAGGGGTCAATATTTACTGAATTCCAGTTGTTAAAAGGTACATTTTAATTCAGATCAGCAAGGGAAAGAATTGAAATAAGATTTACCGCATTTTCATATAAAACGGGGTCTACGAGTAGGTTTCGACATCTTTTAAATATCAAAAACCATCAAATGATAACAAATGATTTTTTGGTCATTTTAAACAAAATCCACAGATTTACTTTTTATATCCGGAGCGTTTTCCATTTTTGATTTTCAGGTTGAAAGAAAAAAAATAGGTTTGAACCGAACGAAGTCTTGTCGGTTTTGATTTACTTCCTATAGTGCCATCGCCGTTACCATTTTTTGATATGCCTTTGACCAGGAATTTAGAATTAGGATAGGCCGCCCGGTAATCCTGAATTTTGAGATGAGTCGGCTATAAGGCCGGCTAATTTCTAAATTCCGGACCTTTGCTTTCTCAAAAAATGGTTTATGGCAGAATGGGTCAGGAATGTGAATCAACCAACTGGGTGAAGTTCCAACCGTTCCCGGCAAGATCTGAGCGTGAAAGGAGTGAGATCCGGCGGACTCAGGCAAAAAAGTGCTTCCCGGAGTGGAGCGTTTCCGCTCCCGAGTTTCTTCGAGATTCGCGGATTAGCGCAACAAAGGAGATCACCTTTTTTGTCTGTGTCCAAGACTTTTTCGACGAAGCGCTTTCCCCGCAATACGGAGAATTTCATTGGGAAGAATCGGGATAAAGGGGAATGTGCTGAGGACTCAATTTTCTGCGAAAGGACGAAAATGGAGGAGCTTTTTTAACTTATTTCAACAAGGGGAGTTTTAGAAATGAAGAGGAACTGGAGATTAAGTCTATTGTTGTGAATTGAAGCAAAATAAAATTGTTAAAATCAACCATATGTTTTTTTTTAAAAATTATTTTTTTAATTTTAAGTTTTATTTAGCAATTCCTTTGGGTTTTTTAACAATTTATTTGCTGAAGTACCTATTAAATCCAAATCCCTCCTATGAAGAATTCAGAAACTTTTTTTTTAGTTCGTCGCTTAAAGAATGGTGATTTAGGTTCATTTGAAAAGATCTATAAAATGTATTATTCCAAATTACATGGATTTTCTAAAAAGTTTCATTTAACTACTCTTCAACCCGATGATTTTGTTCAACAGACATTTTTAAAATTGTGGGATGAAAGAGGTCAGTTAAGGGAGGATATTTTATTGGATAAACAATTATTTGTAATTTGTAGGAATCTTATTTTGAATCATCTTAAAAGGGAAAAAAAGATGGTGTCAAATCAGGATTATCAACTCGATATATATGAAACTTCCGATCGACCTATTGAGTTAGTTTCAATGGAAGAGTTGAGTAAACTAAATGCAGGTATAAAAAAATTACCGCAGAAAAGAAGGGAAATTTTTAAACTTCATAAAATAGAAAATCTTACCTACGAAGAAATAGCTGAATTTCTTTGTATATCAAAGAAAACGATTGCGAATCATATCTACCTTGCAAGTAACTTTTTAAAAGAAGAATGTCGAAAACCATAATTTTTTGGAATTATATTAGGAACTTTTAATTTCCCGATTGTTATATTAATATAAGAAGATATTTATTTAAGTGAAAAATTACGAATCTATAGAAGATCAATTTGAAGAGGCCTGGAATTCCCCGTACTCTGTTATATCAAATAAAGAAATTGAGAGATCCTGGAAAAAATTTCCTGTATATCTTAGGTTAAAGGAAAAAAGAGGATATGTTAAAGCAGGATTAGCTGCTGTTGCAGTAATGATATTGTTATTTACCTCCTATTTCTTTCTTGAGATTTACAATCCTATCATTACCGTAGTTAATTTTTCACAGGTAGAAAAAGAAGTTCGGTTATCTGATGGTAGTTTGGTCCTCTTAAAAAAAGACTCCGAAATACGATATAATGAAAATTTTCGGAATTCCAGAGGAGTAGAATTAAAAGGAGAGGCTTTTTTTAAAGTAGAAAAGGATAGTATGAGGGTGTTTAAAGTTGTTACCGGGTCCACAACTACTAAAGTCTTGGGTACTAGTTTTTCTGTAATTGAAAGAGAAGAAGGTGAAATTGTGGAGATCTTTCTTTATACAGGTCGTGTTATGGTTTCTGTTAAGGGTAAAGCTGAATCATGGGGGCTTATTCCGGGAGAAAGTTTTGTTTATAGTGAAGGTAAGGCATACGTTGAGAAGTTTGATACCAATCTGTCGTTTGAATCAGGAAATCAATTTATTGACATCAATAATCTTGAGATTGAAGAACTTTTTAAATTCTTGGAAAAGCGATTTGATTATGAATTTGACAAAAACCATTATACTAAAAACAAGAGGGTGACACTAAGGGTAAACAAGAAAGACAGCCTTGAGCAAATATTAAAACTATTATCAATCATAAATAATACAACCTATGAAATAAATCAAGAAAAAAGAGAGATACAAGTATTCAGTAAATAAAAAAGGGTTTCCATCGCCAAACAGAGAACCCTTTTTATTAAAACAAACACAAATAGCACATTCTAAACATAGAGTGTTGAATGGGCTTTTGTATTACAAATTTAAAATAAATTAAATATGTACAAACTACTATTAACAATATTTTTTTATTTGCCTTCTATTATCAATCCACAGGAAATTTCATTTGATGAAAATAATCCAAATCTAGAGGTAATAATTTCGGAAATTGAATCTCAGACTGATTTGAAATTCGCATATGGGGACGATGTAAATCCCACAACTAAACTTGTCGGAAGATTTAGTTTTGAAAAGGAAAATTTAGATGAAGTATTAAAGCAACTTTCCAGAAGAACACCCTATAATATGGGTATTGTAGGTAACAATATAGCTATATCTGTTCACCCTACTTCGAAAAATCCGAAAATTGATAAATCGGAAATCCAGTTTTTGGTGGTGGGAAATGTTACTGATAATAATGGAGTGCCACTTGCCAGTGTTACTGTTCAAGAACGGGGCACAAATAATGGGGTGCTTACAGATTTTGATGGAAATTTCAGTATTGAAGTAGGTTCGGATGAATCCGTATTGGTTTTCACCTTTATTGGTATGGAAACCCTTAGCAAGACTGTGGAAGGAAATGCCACCATGAATATCCGGATGCAAGAGGATGAACAGGCACTAGATGAAGTTGTTGTAGTTGGTTATGGAACCCTTTCAAAGAGAAGGGTTACTGGTTCTATCGCTTCAATTAGCCCTGAACAAATTGCTGCTATTCCTGTAATAAGTGTGGAAAATGCTATTATAGGGCAAGTTGCCGGGGTACAGGTTCAGGAAGTATCTGGGGAGCCTGGATCAAGTCCTAATATTAAAATAAGAGGTTCAGGTTCTATTTCTGCAGGAAGCGATCCTCTTTTTGTAGTAGATGGAATTCCTATCTCAAAGAACCTCACTTCAGTTGGTATTCAGGGGGATTTGGCGAGAAGAGGAGGGTCTTTTCAGGCACCTCCGGTTAACCCATTAGCGACTATAAATCCTAATGATATTCTTTCAATGGAAATATTGAAGGATGCTTCTTCAACTGCTATTTATGGTTCAAGAGGTGGGAATGGTGTTGTATTAATCACCACCAAAAGTGGAGCGCCTTCTGAGGAAGGAGTCTTTTCCTTTAATTCATATTATAGTTCACAAAAAGTAGCGAATAAGGTAGACTTAATGAACGCTGAAGAGTTAATAGATTATACACGTGATTCAAGAAACAATCCATATGTGCAAGATGTTCCAGGAGCATCTGTCGATGATCCAATTGGTCCGGGAACAAGAGGTAATGCTAATTACGAACTTCCGGAGTCTTACTTAAATTGGGATGGAACTGATACAGACTGGCAAGATCTAATCTTCAGGACAGGTTCTATACAAAGCTATAATTTATCTTATGCTTCCCCTATTGAGAATAATTCAAGTTACTATATTTCAGGAGGTTATTTTTCTCAAGATGGAATTATACCAGATTCCAAATTTGAAAGATACAGTATGATGTTGAATGTTGATTCTCAATTGACCGATAAAATCGCTCTAGACCTGAGGGTCGCACCTTCTATTACAGAAAATCAAAGACAACCCGCCTCTGCACCATATTTTGCAAGACCACCAGGTATTGTTTATTCAGCTTTGGTTCATTCTCCAACTGTTCGACCTTATAATGATGATGGAACTATTAACCAATCACACCTTGGTGCGGGAACAACTACGGCTAGTAATCCGCTTGCAATTATTCCAGCTATTGATGATGATCTTTTTCAATTTCAAAACAGAATTTCCTTAGGACTTTCTTATGAAATTATTCCAGATCTTACTTTTAAAACCTTTGGAGGATCTTATATTAATATTTACAATAGGGATTTTTATCGCGCTAATACTTTATTATATAGGGAAGCTACTGAAGGAGAATCCTATGCTCAGGCATCTTCTTCAACAGAAAAAAACTGGTTATGGGAAAACACTGTTAATTGGGTTCACGAAAATGACGACCATTTCATTAACGCAGTTGCAGGTTATTCCATGCAAAAGGATGAAGTGGCCGTTAAGCAAGTTCAGGCAGACAATTTTCCAGATGATTTAGTTACTACTATTAGTGGTGGCCAGGTTTTCGCCGGAAGTTCTGTAAAGGAAGAGTGGTCTTTGCTTTCGGCTCTTTTTAGGGTTAACTATAGTTTTAAAGATAAATACCTGTTTACCGGTACTATCCGATCTGACAAGTCCTCCCGATTTGGAAGAGACAACCAAACTGGATATTTCCCTTCTTTTTCGGCAGGTTGGAGAGTTAATGAAGAGGATTTCTTAAGTTCTGTAGATGCTATATCAGAGTTAAAATTGCGATTTAGTTGGGGTCAGACAGGAAATTTTGAAATTCCTAATTACGGTTCCATCGGATTATTATCGCCATTAAATTATAACTTCAATGGGAATGAGGTAAATGGACTTATACAATCTACAATTCCTAATCCGGATTTAACCTGGGAAAAAGCAACCCAGACAAATTTCGGTATAGAATTGGGGTTATTTAATAATAGACTTTTTCTTTTGGCAGATTATTACGAAACAAAGAACACTGATTTGTTGTTGTTTGTAAGTATTCCTTCGGTTTCCGGTTTTGAAACCACCCTTCAAAACATTGGGGAAGTTGAGAATAAAGGTTTTGAGATGGCGTTGCGGACAAGAAATTTGGTTGGGGAATTTACCTGGGAAACCAATTTCAATTTCTCCACAAATAAAAACGAAGTCTTGTCGCTCAATGCTAATAATGAACCAATTTTCTCCTCCGGTAGTGCTGGAATTAGGCATATAACCAGAGTTGGAGATCCAATTGGTAGTTATTACGGTTACGTTGTTGACGGTATCTACCAAAGCGAAGAGGATATTGCCAATTCTCCTATAGATACTGAGGCGCCGAATCCTGCTCCCGGAGATTTTAAATTTAAAGATGTAGATGGTGATGGGAAAATCACATCTAAAGACAGGACCGTTACAGGAAGTTATTTCCCGGATTATACGTGGGGAATCACCAACACTTTCACATACAAAGGCCTGGATCTTAGCTTTCTTATTCAAGGAGTTGAAGGAAATGAAATTTTGAACTTAACTTCAAGACACCTAAAAAACGGGGAAGCTAACTTTAATTCGTACGCTGTTTTCAATGAAAGATGGAGGTCCACTTCTAATCCAGGAAATGGTAGCATTCCTCGTGCAGACAGGGATTCTGGAAGCCATGGAAATAACAACAGGCCTTCTTCCTTTCAGGTTGAGGATGGATCCTTTATAAGGCTTAGGAACTTAACATTGGGGTATTCTTTAAATACTCAAGATAATTTTCTTGGAGGGACTTTTGACAAATTCCGAATTTATTTAACTGGGACAAACCTGGTTACTTTTACCGATTATCTTGGCTATAATCCTGAAGTAAGTAATAATACAACAAGTAGTTTAACTCCAGGTGAAGATTATGGAGCATATCCATTGACAACATCAATCACATTAGGTTTGAATTTAAACTTCTAATTAAAAGGTATAAAAATGAAAAAAGTAATAGTATACTTATTGTTAGGTATCACAACTATCTCGTGTAGTGATGATTTCACAAACTTGGCACCGATTTCAAATAGAAATGAAGCTCAATTCTACAATACCGCAAATGACTTTATTGGCGCTATAAATGCAAGCTATGCAGGACTTCAGGACGATGGGGTTTATGGGAGGGCATATTGGACCATGTTTGAAATGAGATCTGACAACACAGACCAAGGGCCGGATGCGACAGGTTTAGCAGCACAATATGCAGAAATAAACAGGTTTACCGAAGATCCGTTGAATCCACAAATTACGGCAGCCTGGATCAGTTCCTATAGAGTGATCGCTAACTGTAATGTGATTTTAGATCGAATTGAATCTGTAGAAATGGATGCTATTTTAAAACAAAGGATTATTGGTGAGGCTCTATTTTTGAGATCGCTAATGTACTATCATTTAGCCGTTGCTTATGGTAATATTCCATTGCAATTACAACCTTTTACCGCAGGAGAGGAATTGGAACAAGTAGATGCTATGACGGTTTATGAAGTGATAGTTACAAATCTAAGATTAGCGGAAGAAAATCTTCCGACTTCTTATCCAGCCAGTGATATTGGTCGTGCAACTAAAGGTGCAGCTGCGACTTTGCTCTCAAAAGTTTTGCTTATGCAAGGCCAAAATACAGAGGCAGAACAAGTTTTAAGACGAATCGTAAATAATTATAATTATGAGTTGCTAGATAATTATAAGGATATCTGGGGAATCAATAATGAGAATAATAAGGAATCAATTTTTGAAGTTCAATTTATGGGTGGAGGAATTGGTCAGGGTAGTGCTTTTACGAACGAATTTTCGCCAAGCGCATTTCTACAGACCGGATCTGGTTTTGGAAGGAACCGGCCTACCGAATCCTTGATTAATTTATATGACTCTGAAGATAGAAGATTTGAAGCTTCCATAGGAACTTCATATGTCAATGCTCAAGAGGGGGTAACCTTGGCAAATTTTGTTCGAAAATATGAAAGTGATCCATCTTCTGAAAATGATTCTGATGTTAATTTTATAGTCTTTAGATATGCCGATGTTCTTCTTATGCTGGCAGAAGCTGTAGGCGAGTCCGATGAAAGTTATCAATTAATCAACGAGGTTCGGGAAAGAGCTGGTTTATCGGGAATAGATTCCGGTACATCTGGCACATTTGTGGAAAAACTTCTTGTGGAACGACAACTAGAGCTGGCTTTTGAAAATCATAGGTGGGCAGATCTTAGAAGATTTGATCTTGAAAGCGAGGCGTTTCAAACTGGAGAACCAATTGTAGACCCTTCAGCGGTAAGAGAATTATTTTTTATTCCACAGCGAGAATTGGATATCAATCCTAATTTCGTTCAAAACGGTAATTAATTAGCCACATCACATCTTTGTTTTTATTGACATCGATGTGATGTTTTAAAATTAAAATTATAATAATGAAAAAAAACTTAATATATTTTCTGACCTGCTTTTTCTCACTGTCATTTACGGTGGAAATAATTGCACAAAATAAGGATTCAAAATTAAATATTATTGTTATTGGTGCACACCCTGATGATGCGGATAATAAATTTGGAGGTACAGCAGCCCTTTTTGCAGAAATGGGTCATAATGTGAAATTCGTTTCAGTCACTAATGGCGATGCTGGTCATTTTAACAAAGGAGGAGGTCATTTAGCTAAAATAAGAAGAAAAGAAGCAGAGGAGTCTGCAAAAAGATTGGGGATTAAAGAATATACCGTTTTGGACAATCATGACGGAGAACTTCTTCCAACTTTGGATGTAAGGCATCAAATAATAAGGGAAATCCGTAATTGGAACGCTGATGTGGTTTTGTCTCCAAGACCGGCCGATTATCATCCCGATCACAGGTACACAGGAATTCTTGTACAGGATGCAGCGTATCTTGTTATAGTTCCAAACGTAACACCAGACACACCCCCACTAGAAAAAAATCCGGTGTTTTTGTATTTAGAGGATCATTTTCAAAAACCTTATCCCTTTCGCCCGGATATCGTTGTGGACATTACCAACACCTTCCAAAAGAAAATGGACGCGCTTGATGCGCATGAATCACAAATGTATGAATGGTTGCCATGGACGAGCAATAGTTTAGCCGAAGTGCCCGATGGAAAAAGTGAAAGACATAAATTCTTGGTAAAAAATTGGTCCGGAAGCATAACTTCTGATGAACGGAATGCTCTAAAAAAATGGTATGGAGAAAAAGAAGGAGAGGCTATAAAATATGCAGAATCGTTTGAAATTTGTGAATATGGAAAACAGCCAACCGTAGAAGAAATAAAAAACCTGTTTCCAATGTTGAAATAAAAATAAAGCAAATGTAAAATATTTTTATTCCCATCCCCTTTGACATTATTTCAATAATCGGTCAAAATAAGGGTGAAAATCACTTTTCCCAATGTTAAACTAAAATATAATCACATGAAAAAAGTAATAATATTGTTCGGGCTAATTTTAATGGCCCTACCTATGACTGCACAAAATAATGATAATAGGGTTCTGAACATTATCGCAATTGGAGCTCATCCCGATGACTGTGATTTTAAATTCGGGGGTACAGCAGCTTTATTTGCGGCAATGGGGCATAACGTGAAATTTCTTGCCTTAACGAGCGGGGATGCTGGACATCAGAATATGGGAGGTGGAGTATTGGCAAAGAGAAGAAGAAGCGAAGCAAAGAGAGCTGCTGAAATTTTGGGAATAGAATATGAAGTTCTGGATAATCATGATGGAGAGCTTTTGCCAACCCTAACCGTTAGGCATCAGGTAATAAGAAGAATAAGGGAATGGAACGCGGATATAGTGCTGGGTCTTAGATCCAATGATTATCATCCCGACCACAGAAATGCAGGTATCGTTGTTCAAGATGCAGCCTACCTGGTTATTGTTCCTAACGTCACCCCGGATACTCCACCACTGGAAAAGAACCCGGTTTTTCTTTACATGAAAGACAACTTTAGTAAACCCAATCCTTTTTCAAATGATATAGCCATTGTTATAGATAATGTATTTGATCAGAAAATGGCAGCCTTAGCAGCTCATGAATCTCAGATGTTTGAATGGGGACCTTGGACTAATGGTATTAATGAATCTGAAATACCGAATGGAGAAAAAGAAAGATTGGCCTGGTTAAAACTCCATTCCGGTAAAAAGGATCTTGAACAAACAGAAATTGATGCAATTAAAAAATGGTATCCAAATAAAGAGCTTACGGATATAGAACATGCTGAGTTTCTGGAAATTTGTGAATATGGAAAACAGCCGACAGAGCAGGAAATAAAGGAACTTTTTCCTATGCTTGGAAATTTGTAACGCTAATCCAAAAAAAATAAAATGAGCAATTCTAATACCCCAAAAAGATATTATTACATAGTCTTACTGGTAATATTAATCTTTTCAGTAATATCTTTTATAACCAATATCCTAAATTCTATAATAGCGGATGTAAAGGAAAGTTTTGATTTAAGCCTAATTCTTACAGGATTTTTACCTTTCTCTTTCTTTATAGCTTATGGAGTTATGTCAATTCCTGCTGGTTTTCTGGCTGAGAAATATAGCAATAAAAAATTACTCTCTGCATCATTTTTGTTGATGACAGTTACTTCGTTATGCTTCGTCATTTTTCCAGGATATGTGGTTTTTTCTTTAACCCTTTTCGCTTTGGGATGTTGTATGGCTGTACTTCAGGTTATTATCAATCCAATGTTAAGGGTTTCAGGAGGTGAGGAGAATTTTGCTTTCAATTCTGTTTTAGCGCAATTATTTTTTGGGTTAGCTTCCTTTGCGAGTCCTTTTTTATACAAATACCTTGTAAATACTTCGGCTGCGAATGCTGATAACCTGGCTTCTGTACTAAGGGGTTTTGTGCCCATTGATTTGCCATGGGTAGCCCTCTATATAGTTTTTGCTTTTATTTCTTTCATTTTATTACTAGTTGTCCTGTCGACTTCCTATCCTAATTTCAAAAAAAATGAAAATGAGCGGTCAGAATCTTTTAGTACTTATCTGAAACTCTTGAAAAATCGCTGGATCTTGCTTTACTTTTTAGGAATCCTTTGTTATGTGGGCATTGAACAGGGAGTTGGAAATTGGATATCCCAATTTTTACTTCAATATCATGATTTAGATCCTAGAACTATAGGAGCTAATACAGTTGCTTATTTCTGGGCAATGCTCACAGTAGGTTGCCTGTTTGGACTACTGCTTCTAAAATTCATCGATAGTCGCAAAATTCTTATAATGTCGAGTTTTATTACCATTGGATGTCTAGTATTAGCTTTAACAGGAACAAGCGGTATGGCGTTGATTGCTTTTCCACTAATTGGGTTTTTTATTTCTGTGATGTGGTCCATAATTTTCTCATTGGCATTAAATTCAGTAGAGCACAACCACGGAGCATTATCGGGCATTTTGTGTACAGGAATCGCAGGAGGAGCTATTTTCCCCTTTATAGTTGGATGGATTGGGGAAATCACAAACTTAAAAGTTGGTTTATTCTTTTTGATTGTACCTCTTACTTTCGTTTTACTCATTGGTTTTTGGTCAAATCCTATTATTAATAATAAGACGATAAAACTTAATAAACAAAAAAAGACAATATAATGGAATTAATTGGTGTAGATATAGGAGGTTCCAATTTAAAGGCAGGAAGAGTCGTGAATGGTATAATAGAAAAAAAATCTGTTGTGCCTGTAAAAAGCAAGGCATCCTCCAATCAGATTTTGCAGGATTTATTTTATTGTATAGATGAATTAATAACTCCAAAAACTAAAGGCATTGGAATTGGTGTTCCTGCGGTTGTAGATCCTATAGAAGGAATCGTATATGATGTCCAAAACATCCCTTCATGGGAAATCATTCCATTGAAAGATATTTTAATGAAGCGGTATAATTTGCCTGTATTTATAAATAATGATGCGAATTGCTTTGCATTAGGTGAAAAAATTTATGGTAAAGGGCTGGATTATAAAAATTTTGTGGGTCTTTCCTTGGGAACTGGAATTGGTATGGGGATTATTATCAATGAAAAACTATATAACGGGGTGTTATGTGGAGCGGGGGAAATTGGTATGATTTCATATAAAGACAGTAATATCGAAAACTATGCAAGTAGCTTTTTTTTTACTAAGAAGTATGGAATGAATCCCAAAGAATTATTCAGCTTAGCGGAGCAAGGAAATCTTAATGCCATTAACGCATTTAATGAATATGGGGAACATTTGGGAGAGGCAATAAAAAACATATTATATCTCCTAGCCCCGGAAGCTATAATAATTGGAGGCTCTATAAGTAAAGCTTTTGCTCATTTCAAAAAATCATTAGAAACAAATTTAGAATCATTTGCCTACCAAAAACAAATAGAAAACTTAAAAATAGAAATTTCAGACAAATCGGGATCTCCAATTCTGGGTGCCGCGGCGTTATGTGTTCAAAACGTAAACTCAAAATCATGAAAAAAATAATATTAGCATTTTTTGTGCATACATTCATTATTAGTGGATATGCTCAAAATTCAAAAAAAATACCTATTACCATTGAAAATAACGTCGAAGGTGCACCAATAACAATGGGAATTCCTTTTCCTGAAGGAGAGCTATATTCTGTAGACAATATTAGGATGATTAATGATCAGGGTAAAGAAATTGCAATACAAACAACAGAAGTTACTACTTGGCAACCTGCAGATTCAAGTGTAAAATGGGTGTGGGTTTTCCTTTTCTCAGAGAAATCATCAAATTACACGTTGGAATATGGTCCAGGAGTGTCAGCAAAACCTTCCCCACAACGTATTGTCTCTACAAACAACATGAGGCCCCAAGGTGGAATCACCATCAATACAGGTCCTTTGGAGTTCACTATCGATAAACAGGGTAACGGTTTCCTTGATCAGGTACTATTAGATACTAATAACGATGGAAAATTCGACGATAATGAAACTATAGCTTCAGCTCAAAATGGAAAAAGAGGGACCTTTTTAGATATTTTGGACGAAAATGGTTTGGATAAATCCAGAGCTGTTATTCATGAAGTCTTTAGAGAAAAAGGCTCTGGTTTATTACACTCGATTTTCCGGGTTGAAGGAACCTATGTTTATCAAAATGAAAACAACCCTTCCCCTTTTATAATTAGAATACATGCTTATGCGGGAAAATCTTTCATCAAAGTACTCCATACTTTGACATATACTGGTGAGCCCGATAAGCACAAAAAGCAGGAAGGACAACATGCCAATATTGCAACACAAAATGAAATTATTTTGTCTGAAGAAACCATGAAAGATCCGGGTTGGACTCAACCCAATGACGAGATCGCAGGCTGTGGGTTAACCTTCAAATATCATTTAAATGATGAAGTGAAATTTGCCACTTCTACATTTGAGGGAGATTGGTTTCAAAGTCCTTCTTTAAAAGAATTTAAATTGGATCGGATCGGGGATGAGAAAACAGGTGTTTTACAGACAGGACCAAAACAGAACAAACCTGGTAAGAACTCTTCTTCAACAGAAAGAATAGAAGGATTTAATTCTCAAATATATAATGGAGATAAAGTTCTTAAAGAAACACAACAATCTAAAGGTTGGATGGACATTTCAGATTCAGAAAGGGGAATAAGTATTGGTATTAAAAATTTCTTTGAGGAATATCCAAAGGAACTTCAGGTAGATCCCAAAGATAATACTTTGAGTGGCTATATATGGCCATCAAGTATTGATCCCATGAGTTTCGAAAGAAAACATACTGAAAAAGATGGAGGAATGTTGGCAAATTTTGCCCAAGGGATTACCAAAACAACTGAATTCATTTATTATTTCCATAAAGAATCTGATTTGCAAAAAATAAAGGATGTAATGGATTACTCCTTGAAGTCTCCTGTTGCCCATGCCTCACCTCAATGGTATACTCAGTCTAAAGTTTACGGAAACATGGCTCCCTTTTCTTCAAAACATGAAGAATTTGAAAATGCCTTGCAATATAAATTTGACTGGTGGGCCTTTAATCAAAAGTGGGAGCCTTGGTACGGGGTTTTTGACTATGGAGATGGAAAAAATTATTACATTAATGGAGAATGGCACCAATGGAACAATAACGAACCTACAGTAGATTTTCAACTTTGGACCAATTTTATGAGGACCGGAGATGCAAAATATTACTATTTAGCACAAAGTATGAGTAATCATACAATGGATGTGGATAATGTTCATTGGCCCAAGAAAAGGACATATTTGGGTCAGATAAATGACGCTGTGGATTTTTGGAATTATGAAGACGAACCTGAATCCACCCCATATCTAGGTGTTGGACGAAGACATGCCGAAGAACATTGGTATTCTCTTCTAAGTGCACATGTCTGGACTCAAGGTTGGATAGCTTCTTATTATTTGACAGGTGACAACAGGGCATTGGACGTTGCAAAAATGACCGGTGATACGTATCTCAAAAGAATTTGGGGAGATCACGATTTGAGGGGAAGACGCCTCTACCTTTCCGTTTTAAATTTAGTTGAACTGTATGATGCGACAAAAAGTCCAAAATACAAAAAGGAATTAGATGAGAGGGTCGAGATTATGCTTCAGCTTCAAAATGAACAAGGAGGGAATGTTTTAATTGACAGATATGGTTACAGTCAAACCTATGTTGCACAAGGTCTCTACAAATATTACCAATTAACCGGTGATGAAAAAATAAAGAAAGCTCTTGTTGACCACGCTAGGTGGGTTTTGAACGTACCTCCTTATAATCACCAAATGGAATCCTATTTGGCCACTATTTATCCTTTACTCTTGGGTTATGAATTTAGTGGAAATGAAATTTATTTAAATGAAGCTAAGAAAAGGGCAGAGTACCTCAAAGTAGATAAGCTTCCAAAATCTAGCGAGGAATTTTCTTCCCAAAAGGAATACAGCGAAGCTTTATTGAAAATTTCCAATCTACCAAAAGATGAGGGCGGGAGATTTACTAATTGGGAAACGAATCAAGGTTTAAGAGTTTTTGGATGGACACATGCAAACAATATTCCTTATTTGCTTTATTGGATGGAAAAAGAATCTGAACCGGAACAACTATCCAAAAATCAACAATAATGAACAATCTTGAATTATATTTAAATCCTCTTTCTTACACAAAACCGGGAGCATTTGAGGAAAACAGATTTGAAAAAATCCATAATGTAATTTTTGATAATTCAGAAATGGCTTCTAAGGCTGTAGCACAGGAAATTTCTGACTTAATTATATTAAAACAAAAAGAGAATAAAAATTGCGTATTGGGACTTGCTACTGGTTCTTCACCTATTAAAGTTTATGAAGAACTTATTAAGTTACATAAAAATGAGGGTTTGAGTTTTAAAAATGTGATCACGTTTAAC
>Ga0314771_100193_pt1 | contig 14369 bp, 10 predicted proteins | sample MetaGCB42018_FD_204522 | JGI IMG/M metagenome (GOLD analysis project Ga0314771, IMG submission 204522) | Cryopeg brine microbial communities from Beaufort Sea near Barrow, Alaska, United States - CB4 2018 | ecosystem: Environmental > Aquatic > Marine > Coastal | place: USA: Alaska | collected...
CGATCAAACCTTTGAAAACTTTGAATTGTTAATTATCAATGACGGGTCTGTAGACAATACTATTAAAATAATTTCTTCCTATAAAGATAATCGAATAAGACTGATTGATCTTGAAGAAAATAAAGGCATAGCCTATTGTAGAAATCTTGGCCTGAGAGAAGCAGATGGAGAATTCCTTACCTGGACAGATTGCGATGACCTTAATTTACCTACAAGATTTGAAAAACAGATAGATTTTCTTCAGAACAATCCGGACTTTGGAGGCTGCGGAACATGGCTTTCAAGGTTTAAAGCCAATAAAACTTATTATATCACTAAAGCATTCGAGAATCCCGAAAAAATAAAAGCAGCTCTTATATTTAAACCGGCTAGTATCCCTAATGCCACGGCTATGCTTAGGCTTTCTGAAATACGAAGGAATAATCTTTGGTATGATGAAGAACTTCAAATAAGTGAAGATTATGATTTTATCTTTAGGTGTTCCAGGTATTTAAAATTTTCAAACATTCAGAAAACTTTATATAGGTATAGAGATTCTGAAACAAGTATTATGAAAAAATTTGACAATCAGCATGTTAATACTTTTAATATTTTAAAGGTAGTTTATAAAAAGGCTTTAGCAACTTTGTACATCATACCTTCTGAAAAAGAATTGTATTTACATTATGAAATTTGTTCTACGACAATTTTTTCTGAATTCTCTGAATATGAAAAATGCTATCATTGGTTAGAATACTTAAAGTTAGCTAATGATTCAAAAGAAATCTATGATATAAAAATTTTTAATCAGATTGTATCTGAACAATTTTTTTTTCTCTCAAAGAAGGCTTCTGTTTTTGGTTTAAAAACTTTATTTTTCTTTATCCATAAATCGATTATAAATAACTGGATAATAAACCCAAAAAATTACTTCAAACTTGCCGTAAGATGTGCATTAAAGTATAATAAATTTGAGTTTAAACTCTAGGATAGCTTAAACTTAAATTTATTATACTTTAATAAAAATTCAACCTAAATTATTTTTGAGCTTTCTGCCGGTTTTTCGAAGTATCAATTAAATCATCTAACTTTTTCAAAATATCGATATCGTTAGAAATGTCAAATTTTCGTGCAAACAAATAATTGTCGCCTGCCTCAAGTAATTCTTGCAGATCATCTTTTTTAAAAGTTACAGGTAGGTCAACATTTTCTCTAACCCAGTTTGTGTAGGTGGTTGTATCTTTAATTTCGTCAATTTTTCTTAATTCATTTACTATAGTTGGAAATATGGTTTCATCAGGAACATGAGTGTAATTATGATAGATCAAAAAATCAGGATGTTTTTGTAAAAAATCAATGATACTTATAGCGGTTTCAACTGGGAGTGCCCACCAGGTTCCTCCACCTTTAGGTACAACATAACTAGGAAGCGCTCTTTTATCTTTGAAAATGGTACTTACAGTGGTTTTTGCTCCGATATTATAAATCAGATAAAAAGTATCTTTTAAGTTTCTAATTTTAAAGAATCTTTTATCACGATAAGGGTAAATACCTCTGTTTAATCTTTTATTTGGTAGATGAAAGTTATATCGCTCAAATCGATCCCACCAATTTGGCCAAATATCTTTTATATCGTTAATAGATATATAATTTCGCCCATAATTGGAGTTATAAAAATTATATATGTAGTCGTTGTTCTTAATCGGATAATCCTGTCCTGATAAAAGGACGCAATAATTGCGGCAATTGAATTTTTCAATTGCTTCTTTTAATAGGTTAAGTGTGACCTTTACAACACCTATACTAGACCATGGTGTTACCATTCTTTTTTCTTCACTTAGAAAGAATATATTTTCCTTATTTAAAAAAGGTTCTTTAAAGGGAGCACTATCGGAGGATTTATCCACGTGTACAAAGAAATATACATTTTTTGAATCTAACCTCGCAACCATTCTATGGAATTGAGTTGGATTCTTATGAGCAAGAATGAGGTAGCTAATTTTCATAAAGTAGTAATTAAAGGTATAATAAGATCCTTAAATATAAGCAAAATGATATTAGTTTTAAGAACTATTATTCTTTATAAATAGTATCTTGTTATTAGATTTGAATACCTTATTTTTTTATGATTTTTAATTATAACAGAAGGAGTAATTTTTTAACAATCTAAAAAAATCCATTCAAATTGAATATAATGCTATTTTCAGACCAATTTAAAAAATGATAAGGAAGAAAAAGATTCTCATTCTTGCTTCGGCACAATTTGGTTACTCTACAACTATCTACAAATATTGCGAGCATGCCCTTGAGCATTTTGAGATCACCTATATAGGATGGGATTATGGGCTGCCAAAAATCGAACTTCCGGAAATCGAGATTAAATATGTAAGCCGTAAATCGAACATAATCATTAGAAACATTAGGTTGCTTTATGCTTTTCATAAACAAATAAATAGTGGGTATGACCTAATATTTGCAAATTATGTGAGGGGTATTGCTTTGGTAAAAGTGATGAATAATAATGCTAAATTTATCTTGTATGTAGATACTTTGGGAATTTCCCCCAATAAAATCAAGCGATTGATTTTTGACTGGGTGTTAAGTTTTGAGTTGAATTTTTTTAAGAATATTGCTTTAATCAGTAGTGGGATATCCAAAAGAATAAGAATAAAAAATTATCATGTTCTTCCTTTGGGGGGACATTGCTTTTCTAAAAGATCTAAATCCTTTCAACAATTATCTCTATTATATGTGGGTACCTTAAGCAATAGAAACATACTGGAATGTGTAAAAGGCTTTCATGAATTTATAAAAAAAAATAAGGACATGGTATCGGCAAAACCCTGCTTTTCTATTGTGGGTGATTCCCCATTTGGCGAATTGGAGGAAATAAAAAAATATGTAAGGGGTCACAAATTAGAGGCTTATATATGTACACCAGGATTTGTGCACAGCACTAAATTAGGTCCTTTTTTTGACAATGCCAATATTGGTGTGGCGTACGTTCCGATAACGCCCTACTATCAATACCAGCCGCCAACGAAGACCTTTGAATATTTAATATCCGGTTTGCCTGTTATTGCAACCGCTACATATGCCAACAAAGAAATTGTAAGCCCCAAAGTATCAGAATTGATTACTGATGATGCCGACGCGTTCTGTGGAGCTATTTTAAAAATACAAAAACGAAAGAACGAATTTGAAAGTAAATGGATAAGGGAGCAATATGAAAAATATACGTGGAGAAATGTGGTTAAAGAAAAACTGATTCCGTTGATTGAGCTCGTATTAAAATCAAAACAATAAGCTATTTATGATCACAGGTTTTAAAAAAAAGAAGTTATTAATAATAGGCCCATTTCCTCCGCCCTACGGCGGTGTAAGTATTCATATTGAAAGGTTGATAACTATGCTCAATACTAATTTTGAAATAAGTAAAATTGATGAGGCATCGCAAAAAAAGGCAACTATTTTCAACTTAAGGTCCCTTCATTTTTTTAAATATTTTGGATTAGTTGCAAAATCTAATTTTATCCATATTCACAGTGGACATTATTTACTTCGTTTCTTTCATTTTTGCACTTCCAAGATTTTTCATAAAAAATTGATTATTACGATACATGCTTATGAAGAAAGAGATAAAACTTTTGTCGAAAAATATATTGATAGGTTTATTTTTAAATATACCAATCGTGTGATTTTTGTGAGTGAGGAGATTTCTCAAAAATTTGCTTTACAGAATTCGATTATAAAACCAGCATTTCTCCCTCCTAACTTATGTGAGGAAGCGCAATTACCTTTAAATATGCTGTACTGGATAAAGTGCAAAAAAGATGATGGTTATTTGATATGCTGTGCAAATGCTTCAAGACTGGATATTAGTAATAATCAAGATTTATACGGTCTAGACCTCTGCATTGAAGCTGCCAAAAAGTGCAGGGAAGAAAACATGAAAATTGCCTTCGTATTTGTGGTGAGTGATTCCTCTGGGGGATTAAATATTAATTTTTATGAAAGTTTGATAAATCAATATGATTTGGCTAATCTTTTTTTTCTACATAAATCATCTATATCATTTATAAGGTTAATAGAACAAGCAGATATAATCCTTCGTCCAACGAATACCGATGGCGATGCACTTACAGTTAGGGAGGGGCTATTTTTGAACAAGAAAGTAATTGCTTCAGATGTCGCGAAGAGGCCTTTAGGAACTTATACTTTTAAAAATAGGGATATGTTTTCCCTTATGTACGCAATTAAAGAGGTTAGAAAAGATTTGAAAAATAATATTGGACGTTTAAAAAACGCACCGGACATAAAACCGTTAAATGCTGCCTATTATAAAGATTTCTATATGACCAATATTTATAATTAAGATGACTGTTAGCCCGCATTAAGAATATCCTTCCAATCCTTTCTTAAATGTGAAATTAAAAAAAAATCATGAACGAACCTTGCCCATTATTTAAAAAACATTTATCGTCGGTAGGATTAAAAACTCCAGATCCATATGATGTATGGAATACTAAACTGGGTCAAATAATAAAAAAAGTTTATTATAAAAATATAATATTGGGAATATTGCCATCTGCAGGTCTAACTATTTTCGATTTTTATTTTAACAACCATTTGAGGTTCGGATATCATAAAAGAGCGTACCCTATTGCACATGCCCATAAAGCTTTAATAGGGATGGAACTATTTAGGAAAACGCAAGAACCTCAATATTTATCTTATGCCCAAGATTCATTAAGTTGGCTTGCAAATAATTACAGTGATGGCTTTAGTGGGTATTGTTGGGGTATTAATATGCCATGGGTTTCAAAAATTGCAGTATATAATGAAAATGTTCCACACATTACGCATACTCCATATGCGCTAGAGGCTTTTATAGATTTTCAAAAATTGACAGTAACTAAAGAATATGAAGATATTATTGTTAGCGTTTTTAATTTTCTAGAAAACGATTTGCACAAGATGATAGATAAAGATTTAGTATTAGCAGTATCTTATTCGCCAAAAATAGAAAAACGCATTGTAATTAACGCAAACTCTTATGCCATGCTTTGTTATGCACTATTAGTAGACAAGAGTCCTTTAGGGCAAGAATATAACGAAGATAAAATAAAACGTCTATATCAGTTCTTGGTTATTCACCAAAATGCGGATGGGAGCTGGTATTATTTTTCCGATGATGCACCAGGTAATTTTATAGATTGCTTTCATACCTGTATCGTGTTAAAAAATATTTATAAGGTCAACAAAATAGTACCACTGCCCAATTGTGAACAAATTATCGCAAAAGGGTATGAATATCTTAAGAATTTTTTATGGGATTCAGATAGAAAACTTTTTAAACGATTTAGTGTAACAGATAGATTGTCACCGGTTAAATTTGATTTATACGACAATGCAGAAATGCTGAACCTTGCAATTAAATTAAAAGATATTGCATTAATCAAAGTGCTAACAATATCAATAAAAAGAAATTTCGTCTCTGGCGAGGATATTTATTCACATATTGTGTTCCCAAATTTAAAAGTCAATAAAAATACTTTAAGGTGGGCCGTCCTGCCTTATCTCTATGCACTTTCAAAAATCATAAAAATTAATCAAGCAACGAATGATTAATCTTGATTTTAGATGAAAGACAGAATGTAGTTTGGAATGCTTATCATTTATGAAAGCTTATCTACTTGAATATTGCAACGCAAATTCATTTAGATTTTTTTCGATTTTTAAACAGTTTTTAGAGTGGGTATAACAAAAAAAAATTAATTTAGAAAATCTATTTCTATTTAGAATAGAAAAAATAACAGTAAGATATGTCCCCTGTTTTCAGATTCTTTATTTTAAGTTATAGTTACAAATTAATATAAATATAGAACTATGTGTGGAATCCTAGGAAGTGTCAATTTTGACAATACTTCAGAATATCTCGATTTAATTCAACATCGTGGCCCGGATTCTTCTGGTGTCAAATCCTTCACAATTGGCGATAATAGAGTTGATCTGTTGCACCGCCGGTTATCAATTGTAGATTTAAGTGATACCGGTCATCAGCCTATGCCAACGTTTGATAATAAGGGTTATATCGTTTTTAATGGGGAGATATATAATCATTTAGAGCTTAAAAAAGAGTTGACACAAATAGAATTCAAAGGACATTCCGACACCGAAACTATTGTCAATTATTTTAAAACTAAATCTTTGCACGAGAACCTTTCAAATTTGAATGGTATTTTTGCTTTCGCATATCTGGATATGGAAAAAATGCAGATTTCCTTGGCTCGAGATCGTTTCGGAATTAAACCACTTTATTATTATTTTGATGGAGAGCGAATTATGTTTTCATCAGAAATAAGGCCTTTAAAATCCTGTTTGAATCCTAACTTGGATAAAGGTATGTTGCTGAATAGTCTAAAAATGCGATACACACCTTCTCCATTTAGTCCATATGAAGGAATCAAAAAGGTAGAACCGGGACAAATTATAACTTTCGATCTTCAGCAAAAACCGATTGCAATTACAAAAAAATACTTCGCTAAACCTGTAACTCTTGGAAGTCGAAAAGGTGAAGAAAATAAGCTGGTTCAGATTTATGGAGATTTATTTGAAAAAGCCGTGCAAAGACAATTGATGGCCGATGTAGATATTGGTGTTTTATTGAGCGGGGGAATAGATTCTTCATTGGTGGCGGCTATAGCTACGGAAAATTTAAAAATTAAGCCTAAAGCTTTTACAATTGGTTTTGATGGCGATCATGAGGCCGATGAAATTAATTATGCAAAGCAGACTGCCAATATTCTTGGATTGGAGCATTTTGATAAAAAAATAGGATACCCAGATTTTATAGGCGCTATTGAGAAAATAATTAAAATTGTAGAAGAACCCATAGGAACAACTTCTATAATACCAATGTATTTTCTCTCTAAACTGGCAGCATCACAAGTTAAAGTCGTTTTAAGTGGTCAGGGAGCCGATGAACCACTCGGAGGCTATTATAAATACAAGGCTCTGCCTTTCTTGGAAAAAGCACGCCCTTTTAGTGGAGCAGCTACCGTTCTTAAAAACTTTAGTAGTATCTATAATAAAAATGAGAACGTACGTAGAGTTTTAAATGCTATGCAAGAGCCTGATGTAATAAGTTCCTGGATGGAATTTAACGCTATTTCATCTTTACAGGAAATCACGGATATTCTGAATCCTAGAGTTCGCGAAAACACCCTGAAATTGCTTCATGAAAAGCAACGCGTACTTCATAGTAATTGGGAGAAGAGGATGCCAGACCAGGATCATCTGAAAGATTTATTTTTATATTTTGACTCTCGCACCTCGCTTTCTGATGATTTGTTGATGTATACAGACAAGATTACAATGAACCATGGTCTTGAATGCAGAGTGCCTATTTTAGATAATGATTTGATGGAATTTATTGAATCATTGAATAGCCAATATAAATTTAATGCAAAAAATGGAAAAATAATTCATAAGGAATTCGCGAAAAAATATTTACCTTCAAGTATTATTGAAAGGAAAAAGCTCGATTTCAAGTCACCCACTGAAAAATGGTTTAGGGATAATATGGATGAAATTGAAAATATACTTCTTGAAAATAAATTTTTCATTGATTTGTTTAATGAAAAAAGCGTTAAACAATTGTTGAATGTTCATAGAAAAGGTAAGAATTTAGAAAAACAGATATTTCTATTACTCAGTTTAAACTATTTGTTGGAAGACCGGAAGGTAGCAACCTTAGATGAAATTTATTTTAGTAACTAAAACGCAAAACTCATGAAAATTTGGTTCGATATTTCTAATTCTCCTCATGTAAATATGTTTCACGATTTAATTCTAGAGCTTGAAAATGAAGGACACACCGCAATTATTACTTCCAGGCCTTTGGCCAATACCGTAGAATTACTAAATCAAAGAGGCTTAAAACACACCATAATTGGAGAACATTATGGAAAGAATTTTTATAAGAAACTTTTTGGGTATCCTATAAGAGTCATTCAACTTAGAAATTTTTTGAAAAAGAACAAACCAGATTTGGCAGTTTCCCAAAGCTCGTTCCATTCACCGGTTGCGGCAAAACTACTTGGGGTTCCATCTATTTATACAAACGATAACGAACATGCAATGGGAAATATCCCAGCTTTTATGTTTGCTACTCAGATTCTGATTCCTGAAAATTTACCTGTTGAAAATATTGCTAAAAAAGGTATATCACGTGACAAGATAAAACAATACCCAGGGGTAAAAGAAGGAATATATCTTTGGAGAAAAGGACAACAAATAACTGCCAATAGAAAAACTTTATCAAATAAGGATATAACAATTTATATTAGGCCAGAACCTCTGACGGCCCAATATTACAAAGCAAAAAAAAATTTCTTGGATGATACTATTTGCGAGCTTCAAGATAAATACCGTATAACAGTGCTTGCAAGGGATAAAACTCAGTTGGCTCATTATAAACAAAAAAAATTCAGCAAAACAAATGTGCCAGATAAGCCTCTAGACTTTGATGAAATTGCCAATAGTTGTAGTTTATTTATAGGTGCGGGTGGCTCTATGACAAGGGAACTGGCTATTCTTGGGATCCCCACAATTTCTGTCTATCAGGATGATCTTTTGGCAGTAGATAAATATTTGATTTCTAAAAAAGTTCTAAAACATGAGCCAGCAATTTCAGCGGAAGTGGTTGAAGATTATTTAAAATCCCTAAATCAAATGACTGAAAGCAATGATATAATGGACAAGGGCAAAAAGGCGTATGAAATGCTCAAAAATGAAATATTAAGTTACGATACTAAAAGAAGGGTCTTAAACAATTAAAATAATTATTCATTTCCAAAAGAAACCTAATCTATGCAGATAACAATAGTTGCCGGAGCTCGGCCAAACTTCATGAAAATTGCACCAATCATTAAAGCAATTCATAAATTCAACGAAAAGAATAAAAAAGTTAAGTATCGCCTAGTTCATACTGGCCAGCACTACGATAAAAAGATGAGCGGTGACTTTTTTAAGCAATTGGGTATCCCTGAACCAGACACAAATCTTGGTGCCGGAGGGGGAACGCAAGCCCAGCAAACCGCTGCAATTATGATTGGTTTTGAAAGAGAGATCGAGCTCCATCGTCCTGACGTTGTTTTGGTTGTTGGGGATGTTACTTCCACGATGGCTTGTACCATTACTGCCAAAAAAGAATGTATCGATGTTGTACATGTAGAGGCAGGAATCCGTTCGGGGGACATGAGAATGCCGGAAGAAATCAACAGAAGGCTTACTGATTCTATTTGCGACCATTTCTTCACTACTACAGAGTTAGCAAACTCTAATTTAATTAAAAATGGAATTTCGGAAGATAGAATTCATTTAGTAGGAAATACAATGATTGATACATTGTATCAAAACCTTGACAATTTGATTCAGCCTCCAATTTGGAAGAAAAATAACCTAAAACAAAATGAATATTTTTTAGTTACCCTACATCGTCCTGCAAACGTCGATGATTCCCAGAATTTAAAAAATTTGCTCAATGTCATTTTAAGAAGTGCAGATCCATATCCAGTTTTGTTCCCTGTGCATCCTCGAACCAAAAAAGTACTTGAAGAAATTTCTTATGAAGATAAGCAATTAGTACAAATGGATCCTTTAGGTTATTTAGAATTCATTTATTTAGTTAAAAATGCGAGGTGCGTGATAACAGATTCCGGGGGTATTACAGAAGAAACTACTGCTTTGGGAATTCCATGTATTACTTTGCGTGATTCTACAGAACGTCCAGAAACCATATCCATTGGAACAAACGAGTTAGTAGGAGTAGACCCTAATAATATTCCTCCCTATATTAAGAAATTAAATAATGGTGAATGGAAAAAAGGAAGTATGCCTAAAATGTGGGATGGTAAAACTGCGGCTAGAATAATAAATAAATTGTTTGACATTTATGGCTAATTTTTTTCACTTCTGACATTTAAAAATAAATTATAAAAATAATTAGTAATTCTCCCAAAAATAAAAATATGATAAAAATTGGCTTAATAGGAGCTGGAAAGATGGGACTATCTCATTTATCAATTTTAGGAGCTCATCCCAACGTAGAGGTTGTTGGTGTATGTGATACTTCTAAAATTGTACTCAGTGCTCTCGAAAAATATAGTAAATTCCATTGCTATACAGATTTTCTTAAAATGCTGGAAAAGGAAAAGCCGGAAGCTGTATTTGTTGCAACTCCAACAAAATTTCATTTCGAATTTGTAAAGGAACTATTATCCAGAAATATTCATGTTTTTGTAGAAAAACCATTTTGTCTCACTGAGGAACAGGGAATGGAACTAACTACCCTAGCTTCTGATAAGAATTTAGTGAATCAGGTAGGATACCATAACAAATTTGTTGGAACATTTAGGGAGGTAAAAAAATTGGTAAAAAATGGTTCGATAGGTGATATTACCCATTTTATGGGAGAGGCTTATGGCCCTGTAGTAACTAAGAAAAAAGAGGGGACATGGCGTTCCAATCCAGCTGAAGGTGGAGGTTGTTTGATGGATTATGCTTCACATGTGATAGACCTTATTAACGATATACTCTCTCCAATTACAGCATCGAAGGGTAGTATTATGAAATCTATTTACTCTAAAATGGTGGACGATGCGGTTTATTCCTTATTGGAACTTTCAGATAAAACAACCGGAGTACTTTCAGTTAACTGGAGTGACGAGACCTATAGAAAAATGTCCACCTCGATTACCATAAATGGTACAATGGGAAAAATCATTTCAGATGCAAATGAATTGAAAGTGTTTTTTAAGGAAGAAGATTGTCCTAATGGTTATTCTAAAGGTTGGAACGTTAAATATGTAACAGATTTGACAGATCAGGTGGATTTTTATCTTAGAGGAGAGGAATACTCTGCGCAGGTAGATTATTTTATAAATGCGGTTGCTGGGGAAGTTCCTAACAACATAAATAATTTTCAGAGCGCTTGGCTTACAGATAGGGCTATATCAATCATAAAAAATAAAAAGTAATGGAAAGAATTTTATACGGAGATAATCAGTTTTTTGCGGTAAATCATATTTCTGACCAGAAATCCATGGATCAGGCTATCAAATTTAAAAGTGATGAGGCTATTATAAGAACCCTAGATTATGCTATTGATGCCGGTATCAATACGTTTATGTGTACAACACATGACAGGATTGCGAAAATTTGCGATGTTATAAGATCAAATCCCGAAAAATATAAGGATTTTAAGATATATCCATGTATGCCGTACGCTCATAAATATGCAAATGCAGTTACTGAGTTGGGTATCCAGGGAACGATAAAGCAATATGTTCCCGGAAATATTTTTGGGACAATGTTTAAAGGGGGAATGGCCTTGGTTTCCAAGGACTATCTTAAGATAATGGAGCTCTTGGTAGACGCTGAAATGAAAATGTTCAAAGGAATTAATACTCCGGTAATTTTCCTTCAGAACGTAATCACGGATCTTCTCCTGGGATTGGGAATGGTAGAATTTTTGAAGGGTTTTCACGATTATATCAAAAAGAAATACAATGCGGAACCAGGATTTATTACCATGAATATGCCTAAACTATTAGATACTCTTGAAAGCGCAGGTATAGAAAACCCTATTATTTGCTTTTCTATGAATAAAGTGAATTTTAGGATGTCTGGCGGAAAGAATCTTTACGAAGAAACACTTAAAACCAGAAAATTGAGGGCTGTTGCCATGCAGGTTTTAGGGGGTGGAGCGATTCCTCCCAGAGAGGCATTAGAATATGTCTCTAATTTACCTAACGTAGAATCTATTCTTTTCGGAGCCTCTTCAAAAGCTAATATAGAGAATACTGTGTCCAATATCAAAAATTTTGATAGGGAGAAAATCACCTAATTTTTCCTCTAAGTTTTATAATTTGAATATCTCAGGCGAAGCTAGGAATAAAGCTGTCAGCATCATTCAGGTTTCATAGCCAAAAACAGCAACTTTATATAACCTATTTCCAAATCGGATAGGTACAAAACAGAACCCCCGAAGCATACGCAACGGGGGAATTATTGAGTCAAAATTAAAGCCCTGTAAATACTAGTATCCACTAGGCTTTACCTCATCATAACTACTGTTTGCATTACCCACCCTAACCTCATCATAGTAAATTATCCTTTGGGAGGCGGCAGTTCCCCATTCCCACTTATAAACTCCAAATTTGAAATATGGGTAGTTATCATCATTATAAGCATTAGGCATGTTTATCCTATCAATTACTTTTACTCCATCTTTCCAAACCTCAACAATTCCCGTGTTGGTGTGGGAAAATTTGATGTGTATTACCCAATCTATCCATTTGTTTTTTGGGATTGGCCCCAGATCAATATATACAAGACCATCGGTGAAACCACTATCCATTATTTTATCAGCGTCCCATCTAGCCATCCATTTAATTCTATCGTCAGCTGTGAGTAATGTATTTGAAGGACTTCTACTAGCGGTCTCACCCACATCCTCTTTATCATGCCACTGCCCGATTACTTCTCCTGTAGAATCAGATATATAAGTGTCTGGAAAATATTGCGAAAAACCATACCACCCTTCCTCCTGTGCCGTGCTTTGAGACTGGGACATTTCAGTTCTGTTGCCATTCCATATTAGTGGATCACTCTTATTAATTTCGAATCGACCTGCAGTTGACCCTGCTCTTTTTATATTTCCATCCAGTTTAAAGCTATGACCTGCGGCTTCTTCCAAATAAAAGTCGCTCAAATCTGGATTACTGTCCAAGTTTGCATCATCGAAGGTTTCTACTAAAATTAAATTGTCAGTATTTCGCTCTACAGGCGTCTCCAGTGCTGGGGGCTCAGGTGATGAGGATTGTTTCTCTCCAAGAGCATAGTGATAATTCTGCGAAAATGCAGATGTCGAAAAAAGTAATATATAAAGGATATATTTCATTATAATATAAATATAAGAATTGTTATTAGTTTTTCAAATGATAAGAGTAAAAACTGCATCGTTTCAAATGCTGGGAGAACCGCCAGGCTTTACCTCATCATAATAAATATTCCTTTGTGAGGTTGTGGTCCCCCAATTCCATTTGTACAGGCCGAATTTTAAATATGGGTAAGCAACCTCATTATAGGTATTAGCATTTTTTGCTTGTCGATCACCTTTTTACCATCCATCCAAACTTCCTGTATAAAAATCGCTCAGATATGGATTATTGTCGAGGTTACTTTTTTCCAATGTTTCCGTGTAAAATAAATTACCTGTATTTCGGTTTACTGGCGGTTCCAGTTGTGACGGTTCCAGTTATGACGGTACCGGTTCTGACGGTGCCGGTTATGACGGTAACGGTTTACAGGTGTTACCGGTTCTGATGGTACAACTTCTGACGTTACCGGTTCTGCCGTTTCTGGTTCTGACGTTACCGGTTCTGACGTTACCGGTTCTGACGTTACTGGTTCTGCCGTTTCTGGTTCTGACGTTACCGGTTCTGATGGTACTGGTTCTGATGGTACTGGTTCTGACGTTACCGGTTCAGACGTTACCGGTTCTGACGTTACTGGTTCTGATGGTACCGGTTCTGAAGTTTCTGGTTCTGATGGTACCGGTTCTGACGTTACTGGTTCTGATGGTACCGGTTCTGACGTTACTGGTTCTGATGGTACCGGTTCTGACGTTACTGGTTCTGACGTTACTGGTTCTGACGTTACCGGTTCTGACGTTACTGGTTCTGGCGTTACTGGTTCTGACGTTACCGGTTCTGACGTTACTGGTTCTGATGGTACTGGTTCTGACGTTACCGGTTCTGATGGTACTGGTTCTGACGTTACCGGTTCAGACGTTACCGGTTCAGACGTTACCGGTTCTGACGTTACCGGTTTTGACGTTACCGATTCTTGCGAACTACTAGGCTTTACCTCATCATAGCTACTGTTTGAATTACCAATCCTAACCTCATCATAGTAAATTATTCTTTGTGAGGCGGCAGTTCCCCATTTCCACTTATAAACTCCAAATTTGAAATATGGATAGTTATCATCATTATAAGCATTAGGCATGTTTATCCTATCAATTACTTTTACTCCGTCTTTCCAAACCTCAACAATTCCGGTGTTGGTGTGGGAAAATTTGATGTGTATTACCCAATCTATCCATTTGTTTTTTGGGATTGGCCCCAGATCAATATATACAAGACCATCGGAGAAACCACTATCCATTATTTTATCAGCGTCCCATCTAGCCATCCATTTAATTCTATTGTCAGCTGTGAGTAATGTATTTGAAGGGCTTCTACTGGCGGTCTCACCTACATCCTCTTTATCATGCCACTGCCCGATTACTTCTCCTGTAGAATCAGATATATAAGTGCCTG
>Ga0314771_100195_pt1 | contig 14311 bp, 4 predicted proteins | sample MetaGCB42018_FD_204522 | JGI IMG/M metagenome (GOLD analysis project Ga0314771, IMG submission 204522) | Cryopeg brine microbial communities from Beaufort Sea near Barrow, Alaska, United States - CB4 2018 | ecosystem: Environmental > Aquatic > Marine > Coastal | place: USA: Alaska | collected...
GCAACGTCCTGACATCACTGTATTATGGGTAGACTCTGGCTACAACACTGACGCTACTTATCAGTTTGCCAATAAGCTCATCCGTGACCTAAACTTAAACGTCGTCACTTACATCCCTAAGCAAACGGCTGCACATCGTGACGCGACTATGAACGGTATCCCGGGTATTGACAACCCACAGCATGATGAGTTCACAGAACAAGTGAAACTTGAGCCATTCCGCCGTGCTTTAGATGAATTAAAACCCGACGTCTGGTTCAACGCCATTCGTAAAGATCAAACGGAATTCCGTCAAGGTCTGGATGTATTAAGCTTATCAAAAGACGGCGTGCTAAAAGTCGCGCCATTGTTCGAAAAAACGGATACCGATTTGGATGGCTATCTGACTGAGCATAACCTACCGAACGAGCTTGATTACTTTGATCCCACTAAAGTAGAAGAAAGTCGCGAATGTGGTTTGCATACGCAGCTATAGTAGGATGAGATAAAGGCACATGTAATAAAAAATCCCCCTTAGGTAACTAAAGGGGATTTTTTCTTGCTGCAATTTTATTATTTATCTATTCCTTTTCCAACCAAAAACCACCGTTATCATGTAAAAAAAGAATATACTAATGCCAATTCAATACGTGAGCAGACACGCGCAATGGCCCATAATGGTTTCATAAATTCACTGTAATTGACCGCAACTAACTGATGGTGACGATATGAACACCTTTCCCCTATTTTTTAAACTAGAAGGCCGTAAAGTGCTTATCGTTGGCGGCGGCGATGTGGCACTGCGCAAGGCCGATTTACTCAGCCGTGCTGGCGCTTGTATCACCGTTCTTGCACCCGTCATCTGTGCTGAGCTGCAAGCGCTGCTCACAAACAGCAAAGCAGATACAGAGTCAGACACCAAGCACACATTAGTATACGAAAATTATGATAAGACTTATATGACTGGCGCTCGCGTAATCATTGCTGCAACTGATGAGGAAGCGCTCAACCATCAAGTCCACTCCGACGCCACTGAGTTGAATATTCCGGTCAATGTGGTCGATACCCCGCCCTTGTGTGATTTTATTTTCCCCGCCATTGTCGATCGCAACCCGATTGTGATAGGTATCTCATCGAACGGTAAAGCACCAGTGCTGGCGCGTCTATTGCGCGCGCGATTAGAAACCTTAATTCCGCAAGGCTACGGCAAGCTTGCCAAGTTAGCCGGTGACTTCCGCGCTGACGTAAAAGCCAAGATACCCACACTGACAGGACGTCGGCAGTTTTGGGAACGGGCGTTTGAAGGTCAAGTCAGTGAGCTTATGTTTGCAGGCAACGAGACTCAAGCGGCAGCCCAGCTACAAGCTGACTTGGACAGTGCCGCCGCACAAATTGACAAAAATAACCACGCTACTGCTCCCATACCAACGACTGAGCAGGCTGAACCATCTCATACAGTGGATGCTGACACCGAGACCAAGACGGCACAGCCCGTTGGTGAAGTCTACATCGTAGGTGCAGGCCCTGGTGATCCAGAACTGCTGACCTTCAAAGCGTTGCGCCTCATGCAGCAAGCCGACATTGTATTTTATGATGCACTGGTGTCACCGCAAGTGCTGGATCTGTGTCGCCGCGATGCGGATAAAGTGTTTGTCGGTAAAAAACGAAGCAACCATGCTGTCGCGCAACTCGGTATCAATGAGCTACTGGTTAATGAAGCTAGAAAAGGTCGGCGTGTCGTTCGCCTCAAAGGTGGCGATCCGTTTATCTTTGGGCGCGGCGGCGAAGAGATTGAAAGCCTGCGTGCTCATGGCATCCCTTATCAAGTCGTTCCGGGTATTACTGCTGCCAATGCCGCAGCAAGCTATGCCGGTATCCCGCTCACCCACCGTGACCACTCGCAGTCGGTACGTTTTGTCACTGGGTTTTTAAAGGCGGGCGCACCAAACGATAACTTTAAAAATCTGCTTGATACGGATGAGACAGTCGTTTTCTACATGGGCCTGCATTCGCTACCCCGCTTAACCGAAGGTTTAATCCAAGCAGGGCGCGATGCTGATACCCCTATCGCTATCATCTCTAACGCCAGTATGCCCAATCAACAAGTTTTGACTGGGACGCTTGCAACTATCGTGGCTCAGCAAGAACACACGCAATTGCCAACACCTGCGTTACTGATTATGGGTGATGTGGTTAGCCTACATCATGATTTGGCTTGGTACCGTCTACATAATCAGCAGCACAATCAAAACGTGAGCGACTCCACTAATAACAACTGGCTGCGTGAGGGTACAGCTGCCACGCCCAAGGACTCAACCTCCAATCATCAATCTACCAACCAGCAAGCACATGCACTGTCTATGGTGGCTACTCTCGCTGTACAAAAAGAAGGTGATAGTCTGGAGCAGTTGGTTATTGACTAGGATCGCTATGTAAAAAATAAAAACCACACTTGGCAGAATTGCTGGTGTGGTTTTTTATTGAGTCATATTTCTAGCTTTTATGGCTTAAGCCTATAGCTTTACGCGCTTTGATCTAGTTGTCATTATCCATTCAATATCAGTTTCAGCTTCAGTTTCTTGATTTTGAGTTAGTAAACTGCTGTATTACTCTTCAGGCTTATATCCAACACAGCAAACCGCGCCAATCCTTGCTAGAATAAACGCTTTCTATTGACCGTAATCATAGCTTGCTTATGTCCATATCCACTTCTTCACCTTCAACGCCCAATATTCGACCCTTAAATATCCTACACACCTCTGACTGGCATTTGGGGCGCAGACTGTATGGGCGCATGCGTTACGATGAGTTTGAAGCCTTCTTAAGCTGGCTACATGACACGATTAGCGCGCAGCAAGTGAATGTGCTCATCGTGGCTGGTGATATCTTTGACACCATGACCCCAAGCAATCGCGCGCAAAGTCTGTACTATGACTTTTTGACGCAGGTGTTAAAGACCTCTTGCCAGTATGTGGTCATCGTGGCGGGCAATCATGACTCCCCTACTTTTTTGGATGCAGCCAAAGGATTGCTACAAGCGCTAAATGTACAAGTAGTCGGTACGGCGTGTGCAGATCCCAATGATGAGGTATTACTGTTATCTACGCCTGACGAGACGGGCAGTCGTCTGCCACTATGTTTGATTGCTGCTGTCCCCTATTTGCGCGATCGTGATGTGCGTGGCAGTCAGGCTGGCGAGTCCAGCCATACCAAAGATACCAATGTCATCGCTGGTATCGAGGCGCATTATCGCGCGGTGACGGACTGCGCGCTGGCTGAGCAGGCATCGCTATTGGCCACTTATGGGCAACACGTTCCTATCGTTGCCACTGGTCATTTATTTGCCGCTGGCGGGCGCACTACGGCAGATGATGGCGTACGTGACTTGTATGTCGGCTCGCTTGGATCGGTGTCGGCCAGTATCTTTGACCCCGTCATTGATTATGTGGCGCTTGGCCATTTGCATGTACCACAAAAAGTTGGCGGCTATGAGCATATCCGTTACTGCGGCTCACCCATAGCCATGGGCTTTGGAGAGTCGCGGCAACAAAAGCAGGTATTGCTGATTCAGTTTGGCGATCAAATTACTCATGAGAGGGTAAATATTGACCACGTACCAACAGCCGTCAATACTGCAAGTACAACTGATACAACTGATACAACTGAAGGCATAGTAACACCCAAACGCGCGATGCCAACAACGCCGCCTCATACTCATGAACCTACTGAGTCTGCCGCACAGACAACGCTAGATTTGTTTGCCGATTTGGATACGCCCGCTCATGTTGATGGTCATAAGCAGAGTGTCACTACTGAGGCTACTAATACTATCGACATCAATACCAATAATGTGGTTGAAGACCATCCGCAAGATTACCAGCATGACAAATCTGTTTTCGGCAATATATTTTATGATGAGTCAAAAAAAATGCAAGTCCGGACGTTGCCTATACCTTGTTTCCAACAGCTTGCCCAGATCAGTGGCGATTGGGAAAGTATCAGTACTGAGTTAACCGCTTTAGCCCAATCATCAAAAAGCATTTGGCTGGAGGTGGTTTATACTGGGAACAAAATCATGACCGATTTGCGCGAGCAGATTAGCACTGTTGTTATGGATAGTGATATCGAGGTGCTAAAGATTCGCAATATGCAAATCAAAGATAAAGTCATGATGCAAGCCAGCAGCCAAGAAGCACTACAAGATCTCAGTTGTGACGAGGTGTTTGAGCGTTGTTTGAATGCACATGAGGTAGTGGATGAGCAAAAGCCTGCTTTACGGGATGCCTATCAGCATATTGTCCAGATGGTCGTGCAAGATGATACCAACGCTGAGTAGACTTAACGCATCTACTTTTTTACCATTTTTAACCTTACTGTTCTTAATGTTATTTTTCCTGCTATAGAGTAACCAACCTTCATGCGCATCTTAGAGCTACGCCTAAAAAACTTGAACTCGCTAAAAGGTGAATGGCACATTGACTTCACCGATGCGGCGTATCTAAATGACGGTATCTTTGCCATTACTGGGCAGACAGGTGCTGGCAAGACCACCATCTTGGATGCCATTTGTCTGGCGCTGTATGCACAAACGCCACGTATTGCCAAAATAAGTAAGAATAGTAATGAGGTCATGACCCGCCAAACAGCCGAGTGTTTTGCAGAAGTGGTGATTGAAATTGATAAGGCGCGTTATCGCTGCCGCTGGGGTCAACGCCGTGCCCGAAATAAGCCTGAAGGTAATTTGCAAGATGCCACCCATGAAATAGTCGATGCTCATACGGATGAGTTGCTAGACAGTAAGCTCACTCATACGCTTGCTAGAATTAATGACATTACGGGCATGGATTTTGAGCAATTTACCCGCTCGATATTATTGGCTCAAGGGGGCTTTGCCGCCTTTTTAAAGGCCAAGCCTGATGACCGCGCTGACATCTTAGAAAAAATTACCGGTACGGATATTTATGCCACCATCTCTATGCGCACCTTTAATAAGCTGCGTGATGAAAAGACGGCATTGGCAACCCTTCAAGCCAAGATCAGCGGCTTGCAACTGTTGACCCCTGATGAAATCACTGAACATGAGGAGGCACTCAAGACCCAGCGGCAGGAACAACAACAGCACAAAACACATTTGGATGCAGTGACCCAGCAGATCAATTGGCTAACCGATGTAGAGGCGCTGCGTCAGACGATAGCTACGGGGCAAACGCAGCTGACACAGGCCAATGAGGCCAAAGCGCAGTTCGCGCCGGAGGCCACGCGACTACATGCTGCCATGCGGGCGTTAGAGATTGAGGCCATATTCAGCACATTACAGACCCAGCGCGAACAGTTGCAGAATTTGCAGCAGCAACAACGCACTGTTGAGACGACACTACCGCAACAGCAAGCGCGCTTGCAAGCCGCTGACGCCACGGTTACCAGTGCGCAAGCTGACGCGCAGCAAGCAAGCAAAGAATGGCAGCGCCAGCAGCCTATTATTAAAGAGGTCCGTCAATTAGATCAAAGTATTGGCAATATTCGCCAAGCACTAACAGACAAACAGCAGCAATATACTGCTATGGCTGAGCGTTTCACCCAACGAAGCGATGAGCTGACTGAGAAACAAACCGCATTAGACGAGTTAAAAGTACAACAATCGCAGCAGCAAGACTATCTATCGACACATACGCAAGATGCCACGCTTGCTGATAATGATTATGGGCTGGCAGGTTTTGGGCGAGATGCCAAAATGCTCAAAACGCTACTGAATCATAATGCTCAGCGCCTGAATGAAAGCAAGGCCGACCAAGTGCGGCTGGATAAGTTTGATCAGATGCTTGTTACGATAGCAACCAAGCTTAGCGATAATGCGAGTGCCAGTAAGCAAACTCAAGAAAGACTTGCTCACTGTGAAAAAAATCGCCAAGACTTGCTGGCAGGAAAATCTACCCATCAATTGCATCAAAGCATCAACCAGTTGGGCAGGCATCAGCAGCTATTAGACACTATCAGCAGCGACTATCAGCAAGCGCTGGCATTGGATGATGATCTCACACAACGCAATACTGAAATTAAGCCACTAACAGCTAGGATTACGCAGTATGAACAAGAATATACGCGCTTAGAAACCGTAATTTCTGGCCTACAACAGCAAAAACAGCAGCAGCAAGAACACCTTCAGACGCTGCAATCGCTGGCCCAACTACAAGATTACTTTGTCGCACTACAGGAAGGCAAGCCATGTGCGCTATGCGGCTCAATCACTCACCCTTATCATGATAACCCGCCAGCTGAATTTGCCCAAGTACTACAAGATGCGCAAGCGGGACAAGACATCTCCCAGCATAAACAAAGTCAACATTTACGTCATGCTATCGATACTGTGAGTCAGGATATCGATCAACGCACAATAACGTTACAACACACGCGTGAACAGCAGTTTTTGGCCCAAAGTGACTTACAGACACTACAGCAGCAGATCCAAAATATACAGGCGCAAAAAAACACCCTACACACTCACGCTGATAACACCATCGATGAGCTAAAGAAAGCGGTAGAGAGTCATGGTTTCATTAACAACATCATCAAAAAATCATCACTATCTTCTCAATCATTGAACTCGTCACAGCTGCAACTGTACATAGACAATATACAAGACGATAAAAATAACGTCGCGGTAATAATCGCTGATATTAATGAGCGATTAGCAAAATATGAACAGTTAGAGACCGATATTAGTGAGCAGCAACGCCAAGCAGAACACAACCGTCAGCAGCAAGTAGCACTTGAGCAGCAGCAAGCCAGCACTCAAGCTGAGCGCTCTATGGTCAAACAGCGACTGGCGATTGAGCAAAAGGATTTGGTAGCGTCTTTTGTTCAACTGGCTAGCCTACAAGAGCAGATGACCACCTTACTACAGACCTTATCCTTAAGTTTACCCCAGCCGTTACTTGACAGTATAGCCGCGCAACTCTGCGTAGAGGCTACGACTGTTGATACCTGTATGGCGGAGCTAAGCGCATTATATAGAACACTACAAAACCAGCTTAACGCATGGACACAAGCAAAAGAGGACATCAATCTTGCCGCGCACAGACTTGAGGTGTTAAACGCTGATCGTGATGCGCTGACACGTCAAAAAGTAGAACTGAGCGATCAGTTGTCTGAGTTGGATAAAAAAACAGCCGCAGAGCAGCAGCACCTTGATAAGGTAGTGTGCGCGCGTCAAGCGCTATCGGCCGCGCCTGATATTGAGGCCATCGCCCAGCAACTGCAAGATGCCGTCAAGCACACAACTGATAGCTTAGCAACATCCCGCCAGCATGCCGAGACGGCGCGCCAGCAATTGCAATATATTCAAAATGATATTAAGAAAATCGCTAAAGATATCGAGGCTGCGATCGCTCAAGAGCAACAGCTGAGCAGTCAATTTGCCCGTGCGCTTACCGATCATGGCTTTACTGATGAGCAACGTTTTGTAGCAGCACGGTTGGACAAATCAGAGCGAGAGCAGCTATTACAGCGTGATAAAGCCTTAAGTGATGAGGTTAGCGTCTTACAAAACCGTTTGGCTGATCACCAGCAGTCTTTACAAGACAAACGACAACAGCATAAGACGCTGCAGTCTCTAGCTGAGTTGCCACTGGCAGTATTGCAATCGGAGCAGCGAGACGCACAGCAGAATTATGATGCTATCGGCATGAAAATTGGTGGTACTCAGCAGATATTGGCCAATAATACTGCCAATCAAGATCAATATTCTGAGCAGCAACGCGCCATTGATGTGCAGCGTCAACGCAGTCAAATTTGGGAGCAACTTAATCAGCTGATTGGGCAATCAGATGGCAAAAAATACCGCACCTTCGCACAGGGCTTAACTTTTCAGGTGATGATCAGTCACGCCAATACCCAACTGCAAAAGATGAGTGATCGCTATCTACTGATTCATGATGATAGCAATGCGCTGGAGCTCAACGTTATTGATAACTATCAAGGCGGGGACATTCGCAGCACCAAAAACCTCTCAGGCGGTGAAGGCTTTATTATCAGTCTTGCCTTAGCGCTGGGACTGTCACAGATGGCCAGTCATAACATTCGGGTGGATTCGCTGTTTTTAGATGAAGGGTTCGGCACTCTAGATGAGGAGTCATTGGATATTGCTCTTGATACCCTGACTAGCTTGCAACAGGAAGGCAAACTGATTGGTATCATCTCCCACGTACAAGCCTTAAAAGAGCGCATCATGATCCAAATTCAGGTCAAAAAACTCTCCGGTGGCTTTAGTCAGATAACGGGTCAAGGCTGTTATAGAATCGACAGTTAAAGGAACCCGTGTAGCGCCTTTAAAATAATCCTAAACGTGAATAAACTTATTAAGGTTTTGCTGGCAGGTTCGACCATTATCATATAATTGATCAGACAATAAAAAACCACCTTTATATGTAAAGGTGGTTTTTTGATTCAACTTTCTATCTCACGAGTCGTTTTAAATGAGTACTTTACTTGGTTACGATACCGCTCAGCTCACTCATCAATACCGATAGCGTTGATAGGCTGATGTCACTGTCATCATCATTTCTATCGAGCTTTTGCATCTCTAGAGTGACTGAATCAAGCTGGGCATCATGGCGTACTTTCCATTCGTTGAACGCTTGCTTGCCATTAGGCTGAGATAGCACCACATCCATCAGCAGGCGTAAGCTACGTGACAGCTCATTGACCAGCGCGTGACGGGCACGGCGATCCCAATAGTCTTGCTGCGGTAGCGTCGCAATATTGTCCATCATCCAATCGAGTTGCAAGACTTGATAGGCCTCAAAGTATAAGGCAGCAATCTCATCGACAGGGCGCTCATATTGCTCAGCGAGCAGCGCCGCATCAAGGGCATCGACGTGATAAGGCAGCATGGCAAACAGCGTGGCATCATTATCAGATAGACCATCTTGCGTTAAGCCTGCGGTATCTTCTTGGAGATTGCGCGCGAACTGTTGCTCAATAAAGCCGCCGACTGTGGTCAATTGCTTAACACTGTCTGCAAAGCGATTGATCATATCCGCAACTTGTAGATTTTGGCCAAAGGCGTTGATAAACCAAACCACACCGCGCTCAAGTGCATCACGCAAACGCAATTCAAGATTGAGCAGTAACTTGGCATCGACTTTATTATCTAGTGACTCAAGCATCTTCCAAGCGACTGAGACATCAAAGACATCACGCGTAATGGCATAAGCACGAATGATAGTTGCTAAGGATTGATCCGTCTCTTCATATAAGCGGAACAAGGCCTCGATACCTAAGCGGTTGACCACGCTATTGGTCAGATAAGTACTGATAATCTCGCGGTGCAATCGATGCTCAGTCATCTCATCAAAGAAGCGGGAGGCGAGCTCATCGGGGAAGTATTTACGCAGCTCGTTGATGAAGTACGGCTCATCAGGCACATCTGATAACAGCAAATTGTCATAAACCCACATTTTGCCATAAGCCATAACGACTGCCAGCTCAGGATTGGTCAAGCCAGTCCCCGCTTTTTGACGCTTGGCGATCTCTTCATCTGATGGCAGATATTCAATCGCACGGTCAAGGCGCTGCTCACCTTCTAACAGCTGAATGAAACGCTGATGATCGCTGACGTTGGCTTCGGCACGAATATGACTGAGCTCAATGGCTTGCGGCTGTAGATAATTCTGGCGCAATACCAATTCTGACACGGTATCGGTCATGCTCTCGAGCAACTCGTTACGCTGCTTTAAGGTCATATCGCCTTGCTCGACGACTTTTCCGAGTAAGATTTTGATATTGACTTCATGATCTGAGCAATTAACGCCGCCTGAGTTATCAATGGCATCGGTATAGATGCGCCCGCCTGTTTGCGAGTATTCAATACGCCCTTGCTGAGTGAAGCCTAAGTTACCGCCTTCACCAACGACAGCACAGCGCAACTCATTACCATCGATACGCAACGCATCATTGGCACGGTCGCCGACATCAGCATGGCTTTCATTGGCACTTTTCACATAAGTGCCAATACCGCCGTTCCAAATCAGATCAACTGGCGCACGTAACAAGGCACTGATCAAGTCATTGGGCGCAAGGCTGTCAGCACTGATATCAAAAACCGCCTTCATCTCAGCACTGATAGCGATGGTTTTATCTTGCCGTGAGAATATACCGCCACCTTGGCTAATCAATGATTTTTCATAATTTTCCCACGTCGAGCGCGGCATCTCAAATAAGCGGGCGCGTTCTGCATACGAGGCGGCCGTATCAGGATTTGGATCGATAAAGATATGTAGATGGTTAAAGGCTGCGACCAGCTTGATACGAGTTGAGAGCAGCATACCGTTGCCGAATACATCACCACTCATATCACCAATACCGACAACGGTGAAGTCATCACGGTCTTGGATGTCCATGTTACGCATACGGAAGTGGCGTTTGACCGACTCCCAAGCACCGCGTGCCGTGATACCCATTGCCTTGTGGTCATAACCAACTGAGCCACCAGAGGCAAATGCATCATCGAGCCAAAAGTTATATTCAGCGGCCAAGGCATTGGCAATATCAGAGAAGCTTGCGGTGCCTTTATCTGCTGCGACAACCAAGTACGGGTCATCATCATCATAACGCACGGTATCCGCTGGCGGGACGATGTTGCCATCGACGATGTTATCCGTGACATCGAGCATACCGCGTAGGAATGTCTGATAGCAGGCAATACCTTCAGCTTGGAAAGCCTCACGACCATCAGCCATGGATTTGGTCTTAACGATGAAGCCGCCTTTAGAACCTACAGGGACAATCACCGCATTTTTGACCATTTGCGCTTTGACAAGACCGAGCACTTCGGTACGGAAGTCCTCCATGCGGTCTGACCAACGCAGACCCCCACGGGCGACTTTTCCGCCGCGCAGATGCACCGCTTCAACGCGTGGTGAATAGACAAATATTTCAAACATCGGTTTAGGCTTGGGCAGATTCGGAATATCCGCTGCCAAGAATTTAAACGACAGCCGGTCTTTACGCTGTCCATCCGCTTCAGTTTGATAAAAGTTCGTCCGAACCATAGCGTTAATTAAGTCTAAGTACCAGCGCAAGATACGATCTTCATCTAAGCTATCGACACCTGCCAGCGCTGTAGTAATTTGCACTTGAATCTGCGTGGTTCTTTCTATACGGTCATTAACGTTGTATTTAGGATTCATACGTGCGTCAAACAGATTGGCCAAAGCCACACTAATGGCGCTGTTCTTCACCACTGTTTGCTGAATGTAGTCTCTAGAAAATGGCGCACGCGCTTGACGCATATAGCGCGACAATGCCCGCAGTACCACCACATCATGAGCATCAAGCTTGGTGGTTAACACCAATTCATTAAACGTATCGCTCTCAATACGTCCTGCCCAGATCTGTTTGAGACTGTCCTCAAACTGACCGCGCACCACTTGCATATCAACCGTATCGACGTGTTGCAAGGTCAGCTCGTACTCTTGCATCCAGATAGACTGCTCAGGCAAATCAAACTCATATGTCTGTGCTGAGATGACGGAAACGCCAAAGTTTTCTAGAACGGGCAATACTTTGGATAAGATTACCGGTTGCTTGCGACCATACAACTTCAGATGTAGCTGGTTGCGGGCATCCCCTGTTGACTGATACAAATGCCAAATCATCGGCTGATTATCTGTCAGTTTTGCCAGACGCTTGGTATCCTCGACCCCAGTATGAGCATCAAAACGCTCTTGGTAAGCGGCAGGAATATAATGCAAGAACCGACGCATTAAGGCATTGGATTGTTGCTCACCCACATTATCGAGCAGCATTTTTTGATAATTATCGATCCATGACTGCATAAGTGCTGACAGCTCAGCCTCAAGAGCACCATTGTCTACCTCATTGACCTGACCGGGTACCGTGCGTACGTGTACATGGACACGCGCGTGATCTGACTCATTGAACTCAGTTGTGAAGCCAGATGACGTCCCACCATAAGCGTCTTTGAGTACTTGCTGTACTTTGATACGCAGCTCAGTATTGAACTTATCGCGCGGAATATACACTAAGCACGACACAAAACGCTGATAAGGGTCGATTCGGCTGAATAAACGCAAACTCTTTTTGTCTTGTAATTGGCTAATACCCGAGACGATAGGATAGAGCTCCTCGACGCTGGCTTGAAACAAGTCATCACGTGGCAAGGTATTAATCACATACATCATTTTATGATAGGCATGACCATCACGTGGTAATTCTGCCATAGCCATGATTTTATTGGCTTTTTCGCGTAGCAGCGGCACTTGTTGCACGCTCAGCTGATAAGCTTGTGACGTCAGCAGACCAATGAAGCGATATTCCCCAACCAGCTTGCCATTATCATCGAATTTATGAATGCCCAAAAAATCCATATATACCGGACGATGGACAGGTGATACGCGGCTTGATTTAGACAGCATAAGTACGCGCGGCTCAGTCAATAGCTGCTTGAGCACTTTAGGTAATTTGCTAAAACTTGTCGATAACTTATCTTCTTCAGCACCGCGCAGCAGGCCAAGACCACTATTGCCAATCGCAAATAAGTCTAAGTCAACGTCCTTGTCAGCACCCCCTTTTTTATTACCATCCGTCTTATCATTAACGGCAATATGATTGCCCCCTTCCAGACGGTACTCTCGGTAGCCCAAGAATATAAAGTGATCATCTAAGATCCAATCTAAAAAGTCTTGAATCTCTTGGTGTGAATAAAACACTTCAGGCAGCGGTTTTTGTAGCAGTTCAGCTTTAATGTCTAGAAGACGAGTATGCATCTGCTCCCAATCACCGACCACTGTATCTAGCGTATCGACTTTATCCAACAATAACTGATGCAGCGCTGCAAGCTCATCACTATCTTGATAAGCAATCTCACAATGAATCAGTGACATATGAGACGTCGCGCTCTCTGACGCATTATCAATCTGGGTGATTGTGCCAGCATCATCACGCTGTACATTGATAATGGTGTTGTAAGTGCGATGCACATCGATACCTTGCGCCTCAAGGGTCATAAGCAAAGTATCTACCAAAAACGGCCGATCGTACGCCACCATTTGGATAATAGTATGCGAGCTATGAAAGTGTTGCTCTTCAGCAATAGGGTTTAAAATTGTCAGCTGCGGATTTTTACCATCATAGGCCGTGAGCAAGGTAAAATGATGCAGCACCATACCCGCTAAATCGGCATCACTAATGGTGCCTGCTATTTCCTGATGTAGCGGTCGATAGTAATTGTAAATAAAATGATCAAGGAGCGATTTATCCTTTTGCACATAACTGGTGGCAATATCGCTTATTTGGCCAATACGCTCTTCTGTGATACCAAGAGAGTTAGGCATAGTATCTGTCCTTTTTATAGATTTAATTTTCTGATTTAATATCAGTGTTAGGTTGGGTGACTATTACTTGTGTTATCTATCAACGGTGTATCACTGCAAAAAATTCATTCAAAAGTTAACTGAAGATTTATTTTATTCATTACATCCATTTTCTACGTCTATACATCCTTATCTTGTATCTTCTATTTATTACTTTTTACCCATGCAGATGGGTGCTAACTCTTGTCACACCGTTAATCTGGTGAATTGTAACGCACCTACACGCATAGCTAAAGTGTACAAAATTATTTAAATTGTAACGCAGGTACGTCGCTATCAGCAGTCGGAAACATCATTTCATGAATTAATGCAATGTCGATAACCTTTACTAATGAGACAACTGTTTTTTATGGTTGGTTAATATGTGCTGGCGGGTGATACTCATGGTAATCGGTGCGACTTTTTTGTTAGAATATGCCATCACAAGTAACGATCAACGTCGATTACCTGGCTGTTGTTTAGCTATGCGTTGATTATTTGATTCGGATACCTAGATTTTGAAGTTATAAGTTTACAGTTCACTCGCTATTAAATCTTAACGCTAAGGGCAAGACGTATGATGAATATTTTGGTGATTGGTTCAGGTGGTCGCGAACACGCATTGGCTTGGCAGTGCGCTAAAGATGATAAAGTACAAAATATCTATATTGCCCCCGGTAATGCTGGCACTGCTCTTGAGCCTAAATGCCAAAACGTTATTTTAGAAGATGCCACAGATGCCAACGAACACAGTGCGGTTATAGAATTTTGCCAAAATAATGCCATTGATATGGTCATCGTTGGCCCTGAAGCACCACTGGTTACCGGTATTATTAATGCTTGCCGTGATGCGGGTATCAAAGCATGGGGCCCAACGGCGTATTGCGCACAGTTAGAGGGTTCCAAAACTTTTGCCAAAGAGTTCATGGCTGAAAATAATATTCCAACTGCCGCGTATCAAG
>Ga0314771_100198_pt1 | contig 14135 bp, 11 predicted proteins | sample MetaGCB42018_FD_204522 | JGI IMG/M metagenome (GOLD analysis project Ga0314771, IMG submission 204522) | Cryopeg brine microbial communities from Beaufort Sea near Barrow, Alaska, United States - CB4 2018 | ecosystem: Environmental > Aquatic > Marine > Coastal | place: USA: Alaska | collected...
AATTTATTTAAATAATCAGAATAAACGCTCACTTCATTGTCCAGAATCACATTGGTGAAAATCTCCTTTTTTAAAACCATTGGTCAGCAAAATCCCAAATTCAGAATTTACATTTTCACCTTCTTTAACAATTTTCCCTTTCTCCTCGCGTACTGCAGGAGCAACGCCGAACATTCCCTCATTTGCCAACGTCTGATCAAATACAAATGTCGATTTTTGGGTAACGGGTGAGAGATACACATTTAAGTCTTCATTGGGTGCCGAATATTCCGTGCCTATTCCCAAAAAAGCATAAGCCGGAGCCATAAATCTAGAGATTGGTTTCTCCGTATTGGATTTTTTGTATCCGTTTGAAAATTGTGTATTAAAATTAAATGTTGCTGAATATCGAAAATTAGAAGTAGAATCCCGTCGATATAAAAAATAGAATTGAATAAAAATCAATACAAAATAAAAGAATCCTTCATATTGTGGTGTATATAGTGAACTGGTTTAACTTTTTTCTAATTCTTTCTTTTTAAATCTTTTAAGAGCTATAACTATCTAGCATTTATAATAATTGGATAGAAAAAATTTACAAGAATTAAAAAGTCAAGATGACTTCATTTCTAAAATAGCTCCTACTGGCAAGAGTTCGATATAAAAGTTTTGTTTTTAAATATAATTTGAAGTTTGAATAGTGTGGTGAAAAATAAATATTAAGTGATAGGTGTAACACCTTTTTTTAGAATAATATTACCATATTTAGCGGTTTCACCGGTTACAACTACTGCAAAGGCTTTAGTCGCCCGTTCATAAAATGCAAAGCGATCTATATTTTTAATAGGATCAGCGTTTGGACAAATTTTGTGTATGCTTTTTAAATAACTTTCTTCTACCTTAGGATCTAATGTATCACCTTTAACCGCCGCCATCATTATTAGTGGAGCATGGTCGTAGCTATCAAGTTCAAAAAGGGGTAAAACACCTAACAATAATTCCGGTATGTTAACACCATCTAATCGCAAGACGTTAGGATTAAATGATTTTGCAGGAAAATGTGCATCCGAAAAAACTATTTCGTCGCCATGCCCCATTTCTGCTAAAACTTTCAATAATTCTGGACTTACTAATGGAGATATCCCTTTTAACATTTTTAAGTTATTTTAAAATTAAACTATTCGGTTTTTTCATTCAAAAGAAATGATTCTAATGTATTAATCATTTCGGTGTTACCACAAAAAAAAGGAATTCGTTGGTGTAACTCTGTAGGTACAATATCTAAAATTCTTTGATTACCACTTATCGCTTTTCCACCAGCTTGCTCTGCAATAAATGCAATTGGATTAGCCTCATAGAGCAATCTTAATTTACCGTATATATTCTTGGTGGAATTAGGGTACATATAGATACCACCTTTTAACATATTTCTGTGAAAATCGGATACTAAAGACCCTATATATCTTGCGGTATAAGGGCGTTCGTTTTCTTCTTTCTGGCAATATTTTATATACTTTTTCACACCTTGTGGAAAGTGGCTGTAGTTACCTTCATTAACTGAATAAATATTACCTGTTTTTGGAATTTTTATATTGGGGTGCGATAGGTAGAAGGATCCAATTGCTGGGTTTAATGTAAAACCGTTTACACCATCTCCCGTAGTATATACCAACATGGTTGATGTGCCATAAATAATATACCCTGCAGCTACCTGATCCTTGCCTGCTTGTAAAAAATCCTTAAGTTCAACAGGTGTCCCAATGGGTGTGATTCTTCTGTAAATAGAAAAAATAGTTCCAACCGATACACCGACATCTATATTGGATGAGCCATCTAACGGATCCATTAAAACCACGTATTTTCCCCTATGGTCTTTATTGCTTCCGCTTATGGTAATAAATTCTTCCTCCTCTTCAGAAACAATGCCGCAGGCGATATCCCTGTTCCTTATGGCTTGAATAAATTTTTCATTTGCAAAAACATCTAATTTTTGTTGGTCTTCTCCTTGTACATTAACATCACCAGCTCCTCCAATAATATCGACAAGTCCAGCTTTATTTACTTGATGATTCACCATTTTTGCGGCAAGCCGAATCCCGTTTAAAAGTTTTGATAATTCCCCGCTTGAAAAAGGGAAGGCATTTTGGTTTTCAATAATGAATTCGCCTAAGGTTATATTTTTATTCATAATTTTTTTTTAAAAGAATAAGTCGAAAATAGTTATTACAAATAATCTTTCATTAGCATTGCTGCTCCTAATGCACTGGCATTTTTTCCGCTGGGAAATTGAATTTTTTGTTCAGGCATCATTTGGCTTAGGTATTCAACAAAAATGTCGTTCCTGTTAAAACCTCCCGATATGTAAACATCTTTCAGATTATTTTTAGGATCTAAAATGCGGTTCATACCTTGGTGAACACGTTGTGTAATTTCGTATATAAGTTGATAATAGGCGTGTTCGTAATCCGAAAAATGATCAAGTTGTTGTAAATCACCTTTATGATCTTCTGCTATGTCATTTGGAAAAAATATAGATTTAGATTTGGAAAGAATATCTGTACAAAGCTCTTTGTTGAGGGTTAATTCTAAAAAATGACTTTTAGCAACACCAAAATATTCACTTAAAGCAATGGCATTAACCTCATGAACACGTCCTAAAAACTGCATCGATGATTTTATCTGCATTTTATCGGGCGTCATAAAACACAAGCAATCATTTTTTAATTGTTCTGTTGTTAATGTTTCTTTGCTAAAAGGATTCATGCAAATAATCCAGGTACCCGTTGAAAGTAAAATAAATTCCCTATTAGAATTTTCATTGCTTTCCAATAAAGGAATAATGGATGATGAACTATCATGCAATCCTTTGCCTATAAAGATTTCTTGTCCGTTTACTAATGATAAAGCGGCATTCTTTCCTGGTTTTGGTTCCGGTAAGTTAATATGTTCTTCAGATAGCCACTCATGATATTGCATGTTATCAAAATCCCAAATTGCCGTATGCGCTCCTACAGAAGTATAATCTGCAGTCAATTTATTTGAAAACAAATAGCTTAAATACTGCGGATAATGTAAAATAGTAGTTGCTTTAGACCAAAAATGAGGTTTGCTATGTTTTAGCCAATACATTTGTAACCCTGAATTTAACATACCATAAGCAGGTGATGCTGTTTTTCTAGAGAATTCTTCTACGCCACCATTTGCTTCATAAAGCGGGTTAAAATCAATATCCAATGGTTTTAAGTAGTTGTAAAGCGGTGTAATTCTATTTCCTTCTTTATCTAAATAGACCAAAGTAGCACCATGAGTAGAGAAGTTAATGGCTTTTATGGTAAATTCATTTTTCTCTTGAATGGTTTTAATCTCGTTTTTTATCCAGGCTTCAATAGATTCTATGTCATCACAGGGATAATTATCATCATCTACAACTTCTTCAAAACGAATGGAGTTTGTATAGACAACTTCAAAATCCTTATTGAATAAAAATATCTTTTTATTGGTTTTCCCAATATCAAAAACTGCAATAACCTTTTTCATTTTTTTTAAATTGATATGAGATAAAGCTTCCCCTTTCATTGCTTTTATTACAATTAGAGGGAAACTCGATCAAATTAGCATAAAAAAGAATTAAGAAATCAATAAAAGGGCTAACTCAAATAATATTGCTAATTCTATTCTATGTAATTTATTTTATTTAAACCCGTAAATAGGGCCATAATTTTTACAAGCCCTGAAATCTGCCGCTTCTAAATTTTCGCCAAAAGCAGACCATGCACTTGGACGAAAAACATCATCATCAGATACATTATGCATGGTTACAGGAATTCTTAACATAGCGGCTAATGATATTAAATCGGCACCAATATGGCCATATGAAATAGCTCCGTGGTTTGCGCCCCAATTTGCCATCACAGAATATACATCTTTAAAGAATCCATTTCCTGTTAACCTAGGGACAAACCAGGTAGTTGGCCATGTAGGATTTGTTCTTTCGTCTAATACAGTATGAATGTCTTCTGGTAATTCAACACTCCAGCCTTCAACTATTTGCAATACGGGACCAATACCTTTTATAAGGTTGATTCTGCACATAGTCATTGGCATAGTACCTTTTGTTTTAAACTGAGATGAAAACCCACCACCTCTAAAATATTCGCCAATGGCAGCGGGCCATTTGGTGTTATCCAAGCATTTTTGGGCTTCCTTTTCAGTAATTTCCCAGTATGGTTTCATGGTAGGATTGCCTTTAGCATCAGATTGTTGAGCCGTAGCATCCAGCGCGGTTGAACCAGAATTAATTAAGTGAATTATTCCATCTTTAGCAATGCCTGTTAATTTTTTACCAGTGACACGTTCAACCGATTCCGGGCTCCAATAGGTTCTTACATCCGAGAACAACTGAGCCGTATTGGTTAATAAATGTCCAAATAACATGGATACAGCATTTAAGCAGTCATTTTCTGTAGCAAACATAAAGGCCTGGCGAATTCCATTCCAATCAAAAGAAGAATTTAAGATGGTTTCGGTAAAATCGGCATTTGGCTGATAGTCTGTCCATTGGCGTTGCCCTTGAAACCCACCCATAATGGCATTTCTTCCTTTAGCTTCTTCACCAAAACCTAGTTCTTTTAACTTTGGGTTTCCTATCATTAAATCACGACAAATCAATGTCATTTTAATAACTTTCTCCCATTCCTGATCTTTTACTTCAGCTGATTTTTGAGCTTCAGGACTGTTGTAATCTTTACCTTCTTTACAGTTTTCCTTGGTCCATGCTAATGCTTTTTCAAATTCATCTTTATCATAAATACCTTCATCTATTCTTCTCAACAATTCAATAGATTCTACGAATTCTGCTCTAACCCCAAAATAATCCTGTAAGAAATTAACATCTACCATAGAACCAGAAATTCCCATAGAACTGTAGCCTATTGATAAATATGACTTGCCATTCATTTGCGCTACGGCCAATGCTGCTTTAGTGAAACGCAATAATTTTTCTTCAACATCTTTGGGAATGCTCATATCTCCACCGTCTTGAACTTCCCTGCCGTAAATTCCAAAAGCAGGTAATCCTTTTTGAGAATACCCTGCCAATGCAGCAGCTAAATACACTGCACCTGGTCTTTCAGTTCCATTAAATCCCCAAACTGCTTTTGGCATCAATGGGTCCGTATCCATAACTTCGGTTCCGTAGCACCAACAAGGTGTCACGGTTAAAGATACTTCTACACCTTCTCTTTTAAATTTATCAGCACAGGCAGCGGCATCGGCAACACCACCAATGGTGGTATCAGCAATTACACATTCTACTTTTTCCCCACTGGGAAAACGTAAATTATCTTCAATTAATTTGGCCGCGGCTTTTGCCATATCCATACATTGGCCTTCCAACGATTCTCTAACGCCAAGTTCACGACCATCAATTACGGGGCGAATGCCTACTTTTGGGAGTCTTCCTATTAGTCTACTCATAATATTATGTAATTTTTTATTTTTTTGTTTAGGTAAATTGCTCTAATTCTGTTAATTGTTCATTAGAGAGACCTGCTGGTTTAAATCCTGCCGCCCAACACATTTGCAATAATTTAGCGCCCTTATTGGCTACATCTAAATAGTCCCATGCTTTTTCTACATCTTCACCGGTTGATGTTGCTCCGTGTTTTTCCCAAAGCGATACATTTCTTGTTTTAAAAGCTTCAATTGTTACTTTTGCTAGTGCAGCGGTGCTAGATAGAGCATAAGGTGTACAGTGAATGCCTTTTGGTACAAAAACGCGTACTTCTGGACACATCATCCAAATTTGTCTGTTTAATTCTTCTTCATTCTCAAATAAAGGATGATGACTCATTACAATTAATTCATGAGGATGTGTATGTAAAACAGCCAAATGAGTTGGGTTGTTTTCTGTATTAAAAAGGTGGATACTAGCATGCGAAATTAATTCACAAGACGGTCCAAAACCTTCTCTATTTCCACCCCAAATAATAGTGTAACCTGTGGCTTCTTCATTAACATATAAAATACAAGCCGCTTCTTCTATACCATCAATCAAACTTCTTAAATAGCATCCTGTTCCGGTCATAAACAAAACATAACCTCCAACCTTTTTAGGAAAATCGAAAGGTATAAATTCCTCACCCTTGGTTTTTTCAATAATATCTTCCTTTTTAAAGAAAGACGTTAAGTTCATGGAAATGTTTCCCGCATTTCTTTCGGCCCATTCTCTCTGCCATAAATACCCGGCAACTTTTGAGATTTTCTTTAGTTCTTTTTGTACTTCCACAGGAAGTTTTATATCGCTCATATTAGTAAATTATTTAATAATTTGGAATACGTAAAAGTAGAGTGCTTTGCTGTGGAATCAGATAGTTAAAATTTGTATATTTGTGTACAATTTAAACATATCGCTTATAATGAAATTAGTAAAAAAGCTTGGATTAGGAGATCCATCATCTAAGAATCAACATTTCATAGATGTTAAGTTAAAGTTGATATGTTGTAGATATTGGTATTTAGATTTGTGGGATTGCCACGATATGATTTTTCCTTTTTGGCGAATTTATTGGAATAAAAATGAAGGAGGAGAACTAAAGTTTCAAGAAGAAGTTTATAAAATGGATTCAGATTGCCTTTATATTATTTCCCCGTTCACGTCTTTTTCAACGAGTTTTTCTAAAAACCATAAATATAATTCTGGAATACATGTTTCCGGGAAAAATTTAGGCAAGTTTCATGATGAATCTAAATATGAAGAAAAGTCATTAATTCATTTTTTTACACATTTTAAATTGGGTACTCCTTTTGATAATGTATTTCCAGGTATTTTTAAAATTAAATTATCCAATCATCTTAAAGAAAGATTACTTTATATAACTGAAAGATTAAGAATGGAAAATCATGATTTTAAGTTGACTTTTAATTTAAAATTACAATCCTTTATTAAGGAAGTTCTATCTAATATTGGTTCTGAACTGTGGAAAACTATAAACATAGATCAACGTGTATTAACTGTAATTCGTTATATAGAGACTAGTGTTGGGGAAAAGTTAAGTAATTCAGAATTGGCTTCCATTGTGAACATGGCTCCGAATTCTTTTGCAAGATTATTTAAGGAAGAAATGAATATTACTTTGCATAGTTTTATCCAAAATAGAAAAATAGCTAAAGCATGTGAGATTTTTGAGCATACCAATGAGACCATAGAAAGTATTTCCTTTAAGTTGGGTTTTTCGGATAGGTATCATTTTTCCAGGGTTTTTAAATCTATAACAGGAATTTCACCTGCGCTTTATAGGTCAGGTAGATTTACCTAAATGTTATAAAGATGTAAGGAATTTGCTTTTATTTAAAAGCCTGATGAACATCTATTTTATAGTGTTTATACTCTACACCATTTTTTTAATGAATGCATAAATAATCTGGTTATGTTTAGATTATACATTAGGTAGATTTAGAAATTTAAAAAAAAGATCTTTGTGCATTGAGTTTGAATTAGATTATTCTAAAAGTGCACTTTGTCATTGATACTGAATTAGTTTTTTTAAATATAAATCTCATCCTAATGAATTTTATATTTTCTTTCTTTCCTTAGAAAATAGTTTATCATCAGGCTTTTCAGGGAGTGTTTTTTGCCATTCGATTATTTTATTTTTCAAATTTTTAACGACTTCGGTATTCTGTACTTTTACATCATTTTTTTCATAAACATCCATAGCAATATCATAAAGTTCAACATAGCTCAAATCATTATTGGCCACTAATTTCCAATGATTGTCTACAATAGCATAAGACACCCAATGGTCTGGAGCATTTTTATTTGCGGGCCAATGAGCACCTATTTTCCAAAAAAGAGGTTTTGTTCGAATAGGATATGCTTTTCCTAATAGTGTAGAAACTTGACTAATGCCATCCGGTTTATAATTTTCCGGCAATTTGGCACCTGCTATTTCACAAAATGTTGGCAACAAATCTACCGCTGAAATTAAAGACGAATCGTCAATAACACCTGCTTTGATTTTACCAGGCCAACGCGCAATAAATGGAACACCAATACCTCCTTCAAAAAGGGCCGCTTTATAACCTTTTCTCCCGCCGGTAATTCCTTTAGAAGCCCCGGTTCCATATCCAACGCCGGTAGCCGTATCTAAATACATTTTTAATTCTTTTACTGTCTTAACAGCTCTAGCCGGACCATTATCTGAACTAAAAATAACAAGGGTATTATCAGTTAGATTTAAACGGTCAAGCGCATTTAAAACTTCTCCAATTCTATCATCAGCATGCGATAATACGGATGCATAAATATTGTCTGCCTCTTTTAAATCCGGAAAACGCTGTTGGTACTTTGGTAATACATGATGTGGTGTATGTGGTTCATGAACCCATAAATTAATAAAAAACGGTTTATTTTCTTTATTGCTTTTTTCTATAAAATCAATAGCATTATCGGCATCTTTATAGTAAGGCATTTGTTCGCCAGAGCAATTAAAAGCACCATAAGTGTCATATCCATACTTATCAGGAGTAGGCGAATCTGGAATCATATTATTGGATAGGTGCCATTTACCAAAATGAGCAGTGGCATAGCCGCTTTGTTGTAATAGTTTTGGTAAAAGAGTCGTTTCTGGGTCTAACCAATCGGGCATGTTTCTTTTGGCATTGTTAGTTGCCCATGCAAAATGCCCATCAATATTATTTCTTGCCGGGAATTGACCAGTCATAACAGCGGCTCTACTAGGGGAACAAACACCGCTAGCAACAGTAAATCTTTGAAAATCGGTGCCTTCATTTACAAGACGATCAATGTTTGGAGTTTTTACATATGGATGCCCGTGTGCACTTAAATCGCCCCAACCCCAATCGTCAGCAAATATGAAAACAATATTAGGTTTGGTTTTTATATTTTCAGGTGGCTTGTTATTAGTTTCTTGTTTGCAGCTTTGAATAAGTATGATAACGAATAAGAAGTATATAAATGGTTTAATGACTCTCATAAGAAAATGATTTTCAACAAAACTATTAAAATGTTGGAGTAATCATTTGCTCAAATATGTTTTATTAATTCTCAAATCGTCCATTTTTTTAAAACGAATGAAATAAAACCATAATAATCGATAAGAGTAAATATTTGACAGAATAGAGATAATACTCTTATGTGTGTTTCTTTAAATTTAAACCATTAAACCATGAATAAAGTATACAATCAAAAGTTCACTACAATATTATTATTCCTCACCCAGATGTATGCAACCCAAAATGCGTGTAGTCGGGAAAGAGCAAGCGGGTATTTTTGGTAATCCGTTGTTTATAGATATTGAAATGGAAATTTTGGTTTTCAACTAAATAGCCCCGCACTTAAATTGTGCATTGAACCACTCGATGGCTCTAAAATGGGGAGGGTGGAAAAATAAATTTATTTTTTAGAATAAGGACTTAATAATAAAGAAAATCATAAACGGATGAATAGATTTAGGTTAAGAAAAACAACGATTTCGATGATTATTTTTCTGAGTTTGTTACAATTAAGTTGTAAACATGAAAAAAAGGAGATAGGCCAAATTGATTACGTAACCGAAACTACAGGGGAGGTTGATTTTGGAAAAACAGATGCATCGGCATATACTCCAGAAATAAGAACTAATATGGAAAAACTATATGAAGACAAATTCGGAATGTTTGTTCATTGGGGACCTTATGCCCAACTTGAAGGAGTATGGAACGGAAAAGAAGTTGCAGCCGAATGGATTATGAACCGGGCAAATATTTCGGTTACAGATTACGAACAACAGGCGGCAAAGTTATTTAAACCCGAAAAATTCAATGCTTCTGATTGGGTTGATATTGCCGAAAACGCTGGCATGAAATTCATTGTTATCACAGCTAAGCATCATGATGGATTTGCTATGTATGATTCTAAAAATCCATATAATCTGGTCGATTTCGCCGGTTTTGATCGTGATGTTCTCAAGGAATTATCCGATGAATGTGCAGAACGGAACATGAAATTGGGATTCTACTATTCCCAAAGCCAGGATTGGCATGAGGAAGGTGGAGCAGGTAATGATTGGGATTTTGGGAGTAGAATTAAACCTCAGGAAAATTTTGATACCTATTTCAACGAAAAGGCAGTGATGCAGATGAACGAATTAACAAGCAATTATGGAGATATTTTTATGGTCTGGTTTGATACTCCCATTCAAATGGATGATGAGAAAAGTCAATTAATGATGGATGTGGTAAAAGATAACCAACCTGGAGCACTGGTTAATTCAAGATTAGGACAGGGTTTTGGACATTTTGATGTTTCTATAGATAATGGTAAAACACCTAGTGTGAGCAAGGCGACCTGGTTATCCGATTTAAAAGTCCCATGGCAAACACATGAATCGGTTACCCAACGAGGATGGGGCTATACTTCCTATGGCAGTGAGAACGATCGCTCTGAGGAATACAATGATTTTATTTATAGTCTCTGCCGTATTGTAGGTAACGGAGGGGTTTACTTACTAAATGTTGCTCCGCGCCCCGATGGCACCATACCTCAATCTCAAGTAAATAGCATAACGGCAATTGGAGATTGGCTAAAAGTAAATGGGGAAGCCATTTACGGGGCTGACCCTAGCCCGCTGAAATTTCCCCCTTATGCAATTACATCCAAGCCAGGTAAAATATATCTTCATATTAAAGAAATAGATGAAAATCAGGTAGCGCTTAATGGTTTATTATCTAAGGTAAATAAAGCATATTGTTTAGCAGATAAAGAAATGGCAGCTTTATCGTTTGATCAGTCTGAAGAGGCTATCAAAATTAGAATTCCAGAAGCACTAAAACAACAAAAAGTAACCGTAATTGTATTGGAAATTGAAGATGAGATCGCTAAAGTGATTGATGAAACACTTCAACAAGAAAAAAACGGTATTATAAATTTACCTGTTGAAAAATGTGAATTTGAAATAAGGCGGATAAGTTACAATTATGAAGAAAAAGTAACACAACGTTGGGGTGAAAATGTGAAGCAGGGACTCATATGGACAGTCAACGTGACTCAGCCAGGGGTATTTAAAATTGTTAGTGAAGACAATGCTGATGAAAATCTACAATACGAATTAAAAACATTAAATGACACTAAAGTTTTAAATGCCAAGGGAGAACTGGATGTAATGAGTAAAAAAACTCAGGCAGGAACTATACGTATTGATAAAATAGGAGTACAAAAAATAAGTATACATCCTTCCAAATTGTCTAAAAAGAGTAGCAGGTATAAATTTAAAGGTTTGGAACTAATTCCTGTAGAGTGATGAAAAGGGTCGTACGAAAGGTTGCTTTCTGTATTGAATGCAATAATTAAGCAATAGAATGAGCAATTAGAACAAATAGCTTAATATCAATTTTGTGATATTTACGCTTAGATTATAAGCATATGAAATATTCTATTCAAGTTGTTATAGTTGTATTTGTAATTCTTTTGACCTCTGCATGTAAAAAGGACCAATCAATAAAAGAATCAGCTTTCAGTAAATCTCATGTTCCGGGAGACTATATTCTTGATGCACCAGAAGGTTGGTGGCAATGGGGTATGGCGCCTATTTATGATACCTCTGGGAAATTGCATGTATTTATGTCTGCCATTCCTAATAATGGAAGTTGGATAAAGGATAGTAAAATAGTGCATTATACAGCAAATTCTCCAGAAGGGCCTTATACCTTTGTCGATACTACATTTTCCAGTAATACACACACTTATCACAATCCACAAGTATCCCAGGTAGAAGACACCTATGTTCTGGTATATTTATTAAAGTCTGGAGATACACCAGGTATAAACCAGGAAATAGGTATTGCAACCTCCAAATCCCTGGAGGGTCCTTGGACGGAAAGCCCGTACAACCCCATCATTAAGGCATCGGGAACACAAGGAGATGGTGCAAATATCATCCATGCTTCAAATCCTACTTTTTTAAAAGACGAAGATGGAAAATTCAGGATTTACTATAAATCAATGACAGATGCATTTGGCTCTAAGAGACATCGTGAGATTTCTTTGGCATTAAGTGATAATATTGAGGGGCCTTACAAAAATCATCCAGATAATCCACTGATAAGTTATGCTGATAAAGATTTAGATATTGAAGATTGCTATGCCTTTTATTATAAAGGCATGTATTATATGATTGTAGAAGATAGAATGGGTGTGAAAAATATGCTGGAAGGGAATCCAATTCCTGCGAAAGAAATAAAACCAGGAGGTAATCGCCCGGGATTAATCTATAAATCGAAAGATGGAATAAATTGGGGTAGGCCAGAGATTGGTTATAAGACAAATGAGCAATACTTTGGGGATAAACTAGCACGTACCGAACGCCCACACATTTTATGGAAAAATGGAGAACCTGAATGTCTTTTTCTCGCCTGTCATGATGATGATCCCTCAGCCGGTTTTTTTGTTAAAATTGATGGATGGATTCCAAATTAAAAACAAGTATTACAAATCAGTAAAAATGAATTTCAATATACTAAAAATCAATACTATAGGTTTGCTGATAGTCGGTGTATTTTTTTGTTCATCTGCAATTGCACAAAACACTCTCGCAATAAGTGATGGTAGCCGTTTTGAACCAAAGGGTTTTTACCCCAAGTTTAGTTGGGACACTACTCCAATGTATTATATGTTTGGTGACCAAACCCGAGTATTGTTTCCAGAGGAAGTTGAACACATCGCCGAAAGAACAGATTTTATTTGCATAGAAAAATCACATGGTCTCGAACAATTGGGTGCCGCAGAATTAGGAGCAAAGCATGAAGTTGCGGCTTTTAAGAAAGTGAAACCGGACATGAAAGTACTCTTCTATTTCAACTCCGCATATGCATGGCCGTTTACCTCTTATAATAAAGACTTTACCCAAAATAATATCGACCAGCATCCTGAACTTAAAAAATTTCTGATAATTGACCCTGAAACCAATGAACTTGCACATCGTAGAAACACTTTCTTTTTCGATGTATTAAACCCGGAGTTCCGTGATTGGTGGGTAAACACCGTAGCAAAAGGTGTTGAGTTTTCTGGAGCCGATGGTGCTTTTATAGACCAAATGCATGGATTTGTTCGGTTACGTAAAGATAAAAATGATGAAGTACAAAAAGCTATGGGAGATATGATGACGGCTTTAAAAACAAAATTAGGACCTGATAAAATCTTGCTTGGTAATAATGCACATGATAAACTATCACAGTATGTTTTTCCTGCAGTAGACGCCATTATGATTGAACATTATAAGGAAGAGCTTTTGAACAAAGAAAATTTACTAAAAGATTGGGATAATATGTTGCGTATTGCCAAGGCAGGAAAGATGTCAATTTTTCGTGTTGGAGTGGAAGTTGATCCAATAGTCAAAGAAAAGGATTATTATAAAGGATCAAAACGGAATGAAAAGTTGGGGATTTTGTCCAAAGAACGATTGGAATATTACCAAGCTTGTTATTTAATTGGTGCACAGCCATATTCGTATTTTCAATATGGATGGGGTTGGAGATTATCAACAGGATCTTTGTTGGATTATCCAGAATTAAAAAAACCACTAGGAGTGCCAAAAGGACCTTATACAAGAACTACCCCAGATGGGTGGGAATTTAGTAGGGAATTTGAGCATGCGAGTGTTTGGGTCAATACAGAAACTGGTAAGGCAAAGATTTCATGGAAAAATTAGTGTTTATTAAATTGGTGAAGTATTAGTATGCTGCATTAATTTTATAAATAACCTGTTAAAAGGAATCAACAGTCATTTTTTATAAAATTTGAAATTATCATTTTATCTAATATTGGTTTTAAACAATTTTTCTATCAATAGGTTGAAATTAACAACAGTTGGAATGATATAAGAAACCTAATAGAATAAAGCATAATTTTTTTAATTCATTAAAATAATAGGTATATGTTAATGATTTTTAGCAAACTGAATACAACGCAATAAATAGTACCTGGGATATTTCTTTTAATATAAACCTTGACTATTCTAAAGATATTCGTAAAACATTGGAACTTAAGTTTAATTCTCTGCCCAATTAGATTTTTTTATCTAATAAAAACAACAAAGTATGTATAGTGCTAAAAATGTCAATCTATTTTTTATAATGCTCATCGCAGTTAGTTTCTCTAC
>Ga0314771_100199_pt1 | contig 14093 bp, 8 predicted proteins | sample MetaGCB42018_FD_204522 | JGI IMG/M metagenome (GOLD analysis project Ga0314771, IMG submission 204522) | Cryopeg brine microbial communities from Beaufort Sea near Barrow, Alaska, United States - CB4 2018 | ecosystem: Environmental > Aquatic > Marine > Coastal | place: USA: Alaska | collected...
AAATCCCACAACTAAACTTGTCGGAAGATTTAGTTTTGAAAAGGAAAATTTAGATGAAGTATTAAAGCAACTTTCCAAAAGAACGCCCTATAATATGGATATTGTAGGTAATAATATAGCTATATCTGTTCGCTCTACTTCGAAAAATCTGAAAATTAATAAATCGGAAATCCAGTTTGTGGTGGTAGGAAATGTTACTGATGATAATGGACTACCACTTGCTAGTGTTACTGTTCAAGAACGGGACACAAATAATGGAGTGCTTACAGATTTTGATGGGAATTTCACTATTGAAGTAGGTTCGGATAAATCCGTATTAGTCTTTACCTTTATTGGTATGGAAACCCTTAGCAAAACTGTAGAAGGAAATACCACCATGAATATTCGGATGCAAGATAATGAACAGTCACTTGATGAAGTGGTTGTAGTTGGTTATGGAACTCTTTCAAAGAGAAGAGTTACTGGTTCTATCGCTTCAATTAGCCCTGAAGAAATTGCAGCTATTCCCGTAATAAGTGTGGAAAATGCTATTATAGGACAAGTTGCCGGGGTACAGGTTCAGGAAGTATCTGGGGAACCTGGATCAAGTCCTAAAATTAAAATAAGAGGTTCAGGATCTATTTCTGCAGGAAGTGATCCTCTTTTTGTGATAGATGGAATTCCTATCTCAAAAAATCTCACTTCAGTTGGTATTCAGGGAGATTTGGCTAGAAGAGGGGGGACTTTTCAGGCACCTCCAGTTAACCCATTAGCGACAATAAATCCTAATGATATTCTTTCAATGGAAATATTGAAAGATGCTTCTTCAACAGCTATTTATGGTTCAAGAGGCGGGAATGGAGTTGTATTAATAACTACCAAGAGCGGAGCACATTCTGAAGAAGGAGTTTTTTCCTTTAATTCATACTTTAGTTCACAAGAAGTTGCGAATAAGATAGATTTAATGAAAGCTGAAGAATTAATTGAATACACACGTGACTCAAGAAACAATCCTTATGTTCAAGATGTTACAGGAGCCTCTGCCAATGATCCAATTGGTCCAGGAACAAGAGGAGATGCTAATTATGAACTCCCCGAGTCGTTTTTAAATTGGGATGGGACTGATACAGATTGGCAGGATCTAATTTTCAGGACAGGCTCTATACAAAGTTATAATTTATCTTATGCTTCCCCTGTTGAGAATAACACAAGCTATTATGTTTCTGGAGGTTATTTTTCTCAAGAAGGAATTATACCAGATTCCAAATTTGAAAGATATAGTTTGATGTTGAATGTTGATTCTCAATTGACTGATAAAATAAATCTTGATTTGAGAATTGCACCTTCCATTACAGAAAATCAAAGACAACCTGCTTCTGCACCATATTTTGCAAGACCACCAGGTATTGTTTATTCTGCTTTGGTTCATTCTCCAACTGTTCATCCTTATAATGATGATGGAACTATTAATCAAACAAATAACCAATCACATCTTGGTGCAGGAACAACTACGGCAAGTAATCCACTTGCAATTATACCAGCAATTGATGATAAACTTTTTCAATTTCAAAATAGAGCTTCCTTAGGGCTTTCTTACGAAATTATTCCAGATCTTACTTTTAAAACTTTTGGAGGATCTTATATAAACATTTATAATAGAGATTTTTATCGTGCTAATACTTTATTATATAGGGAAGCTACAGAAGGGGAATCTTATGCTCAGGCATCATCATCAACAGAAAAAAACTGGCTATGGGAAAACACTGTTAATTGGGTTCACGAAAATGAAGATCATTTTATTAACGCAGTTGCCGGTTATTCCATGCAAAAGGATGAAGTAACTGTTAAGCAAGTGCAGGCAGACAATTTTCCAGATGATTTAGTCACAACTATTAGTGGTGGCCAGGTTTTCGCCGGAAGTTCCGTAAAGGAAGAGTGGTCTTTGCTTTCAGCTCTTTTTAGAGTTAACTATAGTTTTAAAGATAAATACCTATTTACCGGTACTATCCGATCTGACAAGTCCTCCCGATTTGGAAAAGACAACCAAACTGGATATTTCCCATCCTTTTCGGCAGGTTGGAGAGTTAATGAAGAAGATTTTTTAAGTTCTGTAGACGCAGTATCGGAGTTAAAATTGCGATTTAGTTGGGGTCAGACAGGGAATTTTGAAATTCCTAATTACGGTTCCATCGGATTATTATCGCCATTAAATTATAACTTCAATGGAAATGAAGTAAATGGACTTATACAATCTACAATTCCTAACCCAGATTTAACTTGGGAAAAAGCAACTCAGACCAATTTCGGTTTGGAATTAGGATTATTTAATAATAGGCTTTTTCTTTTAGCAGATTATTACGAAACAAAGAACACCGATTTGTTGTTGTTTGTGAGTATTCCTTCGGTTTCCGGTTTTGAAACTACTCTTCAAAACATTGGGGAAGTTGAGAATAAAGGTTTTGAGATAGCATTGCGTACAAGAAATTTAGTTGGAAAATTTACTTGGGAAACCAATTTCAATTTCTCCACAAATAAAAACGAAGTATTGTCCCTTAATGCTAATAATGAGCCTATTTACTCCTCCGGAAGTGCTGGAATCAGGCATATAACCAGAGTTGGAGATCCAATTGGAAGTTATTTCGGTTACGTTGTTGACGGAATCTATCAAAACGAAGAGGATATTGCCAATTCTCCTGTAGATACTGAGGCGCCGAATCCTGCTCCGGGAGATTTTAAATTTAAGGATGTAGATGGTGATGGAAAAATTACATCTGCAGACAGGACAATTACAGGGAGCTATTTTCCGGATTTTACGTGGGGAATCACTAACACCTTTACATACAAAGGCCTGGACTTAAGCTTTCTTATTCAAGGAGTAGAAGGAAATGAAATTTTGAACTTAACTTCGAGACACCTGAAAAACGGGGAAGCTAACTTTAATTCCTACGCTATATTTAATGAAAGATGGAGATCCCCCTCTGATCCAGGAAATGGTAGCGTTCCTCGTGCAGACAGGAATTCTGGAAGCCATGGAAATAATAACAGACCTTCTTCCTTCCAGGTTGAAGATGGATCCTTTATTAGACTTAGGAACTTAACCTTAGGTTATTCTTTAAATACTCAAGATAATTTCCTTGGAGGGACTTTTGACAAATTCCGAATTTATTTAACTGGGACAAACCTGGTTACTTTTACCGATTATCTTGGCTATAATCCTGAAGTAAGCAATAATACAACAAGTAGTTTAACTCCAGGTGAAGATTATGGAACATATCCATTGACAACATCAATCACATTAGGTTTGAATTTAAACTTCTAATTAAAAGGTATAAAAATGAAAAAAGTAATAATATACTTATTGTTGAGTATCACTTCTATCTCGTGTAGTGATGATTTCACAAACTTGGCACCGATTTCAAATAGAAATGAAGCTCAATTCTACAATACCGCAAATGACTTTATTGGTGCTATAAATGCAAGCTATGCAGGACTTCAGGATGATGGCGTTTATGGAAGGGCATATTGGACAATGTTCGAAATGAGATCGGACAACACTGATCAAGGGCCTGATGCGACAGGTTTAGCGGCACAATATGCTGAAATAAATAGGTTTACGGAAGACGCTTTGAATTCGCAAATTACAGCAGCCTGGATTAGTTCCTATAAAGTGATTGCAAACTGCAATGTAATTTTAAATCGAATTGAATCTGTAGAAATGGATGATTCTTTAAAACAAAGGATTATTGGTGAAGCTCTATTTTTAAGATCGCTTATGTACTACCATTTAGCCGTTGCCTATGGTAATATTCCTTTGCAATTACAACCTTTTACTTCGGGAGAAGTATTAGAACAAGTAGATGCTATGACGATTTATGAAGTGTTAGAGACAGATCTAAGATTAGCGGAAGAAAATCTTCCTGCTTTTTATCCCACAAGTGATATTGGTCGCGCAACTAAAGGTGCAGCTGCGACTTTGCTTTCAAAAGTTTTGCTAACGCAAGGCCAAAATACAGCTGCAGAAATAGTTTTAAGACGAATTATAAATGAATATGATTATGAGTTGCTTGACGATTATGTGGATATCTGGGGAGTGAATAATGAGAATAACAAGGAATCAATTTTTGAAGTTCAATTTATGGGTGGAGGAATTGGTCAAGGTAGTGCTTTTACAAACGAATTTTCGCCAAGTGCGTTTCTACAAACCGGCTCTGGTTTTGGAAGGAATCGGCCTACCGAATCATTAATTAATTTATATGACTCTGACGATAGAAGATTTGAAGCTTCCATAGGAACTTCCTATGGCGATGCTCAAGGAGGGGTAACCTTGGCAAATTTTGTTCGCAAATATGAAAGTGATCCATCCTCTGAAAATGATTCTGATGTTAATTTTATAGTCTTTAGATATGCCGATGTTCTTCTGATGCTCGCAGAAGCGGTAGGCGAATCCGATGAAAGTTATCAGTTAATCAACGAGGTTCGGGAAAGAGCAGGTCTAGCAGGAATAGATTCCGGCACATCTGGCACATTCGAAGAAAAACTTCTTGAGGAACGACAATTAGAGTTAGCTTTTGAAAATCATAGATGGGCAGATCTTAGAAGATTTGATCTCGAACGAGAGGCATTTCAAATTGGAGAACCAGTTGTAGACCCTTCAGCTGTAAGAGAATTATTTTTAATACCACAAAGAGAATTGGATATCAATCCTAACTTCGTTCAAAATAGTAATTAATTAGCCGCATCACATCTTTGTTTTTATTGGCATTGATGTGATGTTTTAAAATTAAAATAATGAAAAAAAGCTTAATATTATTTCTGACATGCTTCTTTTTACTGTCATTTACGGTGGAAATTATGGCACAAAATAAAAATTCAAAATTAAATATTATTGTTATTGGCGCTCACCCTGATGATGCAGATAACAAATTTGGAGGTACAGCGGCCCTTTTTGCGGAAATGGGTCATAATGTGAAATTTGTCTCGGTAACTAATGGCGATGCTGGTCATTATAACAAAGGAGGAGGTCATTTAGCAAAAATAAGAAGAAAAGAAGCAGAAGAGTCTGCAAAAAGATTGGGGATTAAAGAATATACTGTTTTGGATAACCATGATGCAGAACTTCTTCCGACTTTGGATGTAAGGCATCAAATAATAAGGGAAATTAGGAATTGGAATGCGGATGTTGTGTTGTCTCCTAGACCGGCCGATTATCATCCCGACCACAGGTATACAGGAATTCTTGTACAAGATGCAGCTTATCTTGTTATTGTTCCAAACGTAACACCAGACACACCTCCCTTAAAAACAAATCCTGTGTTTTTGTATTTAGAGGATCATTTTCAAAAACCTAATCCTTTTCAACCAGATATCGTGGTGGATATTACCAGCACCTTCCAAAAGAAAATGGATGCGCTTGATGCACATGAATCACAAATGTACGAATGGTTACCATGGACGAACAACAGTTTAGCGGAAGTGCCCGAAGGAAAAAGTGAACGACGTAAATACTTGGTAAAAAATTGGTCCGGAAGCATAACTCCAGATGAACGGAATGCTCTAAAAAAATGGTATGGAGAAAAAGAAGGAGAGGCTATTAAATATGCAGAATCTTTTGAAATTTGTGAATATGGGAAACAGCCTACCGAAGAAGAAATAAAATTTCTGTTTCCAATGTTGAACAAAAAATGAAACGGATGGAAAATATTATTCTTTTCATTCAAATCATTGGTTCCGGGGTGCCTGTAAATGGGCAAGATAAAGTAAATGAAGCTTTGAGAATTATTGCTATTGGAGCTCATCCTGATGATGTAGACCCGCAAATAGGAGGAACGGCTGCACTCTTTTCAGAAATGGGATATCATGTGGAATTTGTTTCTGTAACCAATGGAGATGCTGGACATTTTAAAAAAGGAGGAGGCATTTGGCCAAGATAAGGAGAGCTGAAGCTGCCAAAAGATTAGGAATTGATGCATATAAGGTCCTGGATAATCACGACGGAGAATTGCTTCCGACTTTAACTGTAAGACATCAAATTATTCGGGAGATTCGAAATTGGAACGCAGATATCGTAATTACTTACAGACCTGTTGATTACCACTCGGATCATAGATATACAGGTATTATAGTTCAAGATGCTGCATACCTTGTAATCGTACCCAATATTGCCCCTGACACTCCGCCCTTGAAAAAAAATCCTGTTTTCCTTTATTTGGAAGATGACTTTCAAAAACCGTATCCTTTTCAACCAGATATTGCCGTAGATATTACCGAGGTTTTTGTTAAAAAAATAAGTGGCCACGATGCGCATAAATCTCAAATGTATGAATGGTTGCCGTGGGTAAATAAGCAATTAGCTAGTGTGCCTGAACAACCGGATAAAAAATTGGAATGGATTAAAGAAAATTGGACGTTACCAATTACCCTTAAAATTCGTCAATCACTAAAAAAATAGTATGGGAAAAAGAAGGGTGAAAAAATATTACATGCAGAAGCTTTTGAGATTTGTGAGTATGGGAGACAACCATCGAAAAAAGAAATTTTAAAATTTTTCCCAATGTTAAATTTAAAAGAATAAAACCATGAAAAAAACAATATTATTAATTGGATTTATATTCATAGGATTATCTATGAGCGGACAAGATAAAGAAAACAAGATCTTAAATATTATTGCTATTGGAGCTCATCCTGATGATTGTGATTTCAAATTTGGCGGAACAGCAGCATTATTTGCTAAAATGGGTCATAATGTAAAATTTCTGGCCTTAACGAGCGGGGATGCAGGTCATCAAAGCATGGGTGGTGGAGTATTGGCTAAAAGAAGAAGAAACGAAGCCAAAAATGCTGCTGAAATTTTGGGAATAGAATATGAAGTTCTGGATAATCATGACGGGGAACTTTTGCCAACTCTAAACGTAAGACACCAGGTAATAAGAAAAATAAGAGAATGGAATGCTGACATTGTACTTTTACTTAGATCAAACGACTATCACCCAGACCATAGAAATGCCGGTATAGTTGTGCAAGATGCAGCTTATTTAGTTATCGTTCCTAATGTCACCCCTGACACGCCACCATTGGAAAAAAATCCTGTTTTTCTATACATGAAGGATAATTTTCAAAAACCAAACCCTTTTTCTAATGACATAGCAATTGTTATAGATAAAGTATATGATCAAAAAATAGCTGCATTGGCTGCTCATGAATCTCAAATGTTTGAATGGGGACCTTGGACTAATGGAATTAAAGAATCTGAAATACCGATTGGAGAAAAGGAAAGGTTGGCCTGGTTAAAACTCCATTCCGGTAAAAAGAATTTTGAACAAACAGAAATTGATGCAATTAAAAAATGGTATCCGAATAAAGAACTTACTGATGTAGAGCATGCTGAGTTTCTGGAAATTTGTGAATATGGAAAACAGCCGACAGAACAAGAAATAAAGGAACTTTTTCCTATGCTTGGAAATTTGTAACGCAAATCCAAAAAAATATATAATGAGCAACTCTTATACCCCAAAAAGATATTATTACATCGTCTTACTGGTAATTTTAATCTTTTCAGTTATCTCTTTTATAACCAATATTCTTAATTCTATAATAGCGGATGTAAAGGAAAGTTTTGATTTAAGCCTGACTCTTACAGGGTTTTTACCGTTTTCCTTCTTCATTGCTTATGGAGTTATGTCAATTCCTGCTGGTTTTCTGGCGGAAAAATATAGCAATAAGAAATTGCTTTCTGCTTCTTTTTTGCTGATGACCGCAACTTCGTTATCCTTTGTCATTTTTCCAGGTTATGTAGTTTTTTCTTTAACGCTTTTCGGTTTGGGATGTTGTATGGCTGTACTTCAGGTAATTATAAATCCAATGTTAAGGGTTTCGGGTGGTGAGGAAAATTTTGCTTTCAACTCTGTTTTAGCGCAACTGTTTTTTGGGTTAGCTTCCTTTGCAAGTCCTTTTTTATACAAATACCTTGTAAATACTTCAGCTACTAATGTTGATAATCTAGGTTCTGTACTTAGAGATTTAGTACCTGTTGATTTGCCATGGGTGTCCTTATACATAGTTTTTGCTTTCATTTCTTTCGTTCTATTACTAGTTGTCCTGTCGACTTCATATCCTAATTTCAAAAAAAATGAAAATGAGCGGTCAGAATCTTTTGGCACTTATCTAAAACTCTTGAAAAACCGCTGGATCTTGCTTTACTTCTTAGGAATCTTCTGTTATGTAGGCATTGAGCAGGGGATTGGAAATTGGATCTCCCAATTTTTACTTCAATATCATGATTTAGATCCGAGAACTATAGGAGCCAATACAGTCGCTTACTTCTGGGCAATGTTGACAGTAGGTTGCCTATTCGGGCTACTGCTTCTAAAATTCATCGATAGTCGTAAAATTCTTATAATGGCAAGTATTATTACCATTGTATGTCTAGTATCAGCTTTAACAGGAACAAGCAGTATCGCATTGATTGCTTTTCCACTAATTGGGTTTTTTATTTCTGTGATGTGGTCCATAATTTTCTCATTGGCATTAAATTCAGTTGAACACAACCACGGAGCATTATCTGGCATTTTGTGTACAGGAATCGCAGGGGGAGCTATTTTCCCCTTTATAGTTGGATGGATTGGGGAAATCACCAACTTAAAAGTTGGATTATTCTTTTTGATTGTACCTCTTACTTTCGTTTTACTCATTGGTTTTTGGTCAAATCCTATAATAAATAATAAGACTATAAAACTGAATAAACAACAAAAGACAATATGATTGAAATAATTGGTGTGGATATAGGAGGTTCCAATTTAAAGGCAGGAAGAGTCATGAATGGGATAATAGAAAAAAAATCTGTTATGCCTGTAGAGAGAAATGCAACTTCGAATCAGGTTTTGCAGGATTTATTCTATTGTATAGATGAGTTAATAACTCCAAAAACCAGGAGAATCGGAATAGGTGTTCCTGCGGTTGTAGATCCTTTAGAAGGAATCGTTTATAACGTCCAAAATATCCCTTCATGGGAAATTGTTCCATTGAAAAATATTTTAATGAAGCGGTATAATTTGCCTGTATTTATTAATAATGATGCGAATTGCTTTGCATTAGGTGAAAAAATATATGGCAAAGGACGAGAGTATAAAAATTTTGTAGGTCTTTCCTTGGGAACTGGAATTGGAATGGGGATTATTATTAAAAATGAACTATATAACGGGGTGTTATGTGGAGCTGGAGAAATAGGTATGATTTCATATAAAGATAGCAATATCGAAAACTACGCAAGTAGCTTTTTTTTCACTCAAAAATTTGGAATGACCCCCAAAGAATTGTTCAGTTTAGCGGAACAAGGAAACATAAAGGCCATAAACGCATTTAATGAATACGGGGAACATTTGGGAGAGGCAATAAAAAGTATACTATATCTCTTTGCCCCCGAAGCTATAATAATCGGTGGCTCAATAAGTAAAGCTTTTGCTTATTTCAAAAAATCCTTAGAAACAAGTTTAGAATCATTTGCCTACCAAAAACAAATAGAAAACCTAAAAATTGAAATTTCAGACAAAACGGGATCACCAATTCTGGGTGCCGCGGCGTTATGTTTTCAAGAATTAAACTCAAAATTATGAAAAAAATAATATTAGCATTTTTTGTCTATACGAGCGTGATTAGTTGTTATGCCCAAAATTCCAAAAAAATACCAATCACTATTGAAAAAAACGTTGAAGGTGCACCAATAACAATGGGAATTCCTTTTCCTGAAGGTGAGCTATACTCTGTAGACAATATCAGGATGATTAATGATCAGGGCAATGAAATTGCAATTCAAACAACGGAAGTTACTACTTGGCAACCTTCAGATTCGAGTGTAAAATGGGTGTGGGTTTTCCTTTTCACAGAGAAATCATCAAATTACACGTTGGAATATGGGCCAGGAGTGTCGAGAAAAATTTTTCCACAACATATTGTCTCTACGAACAACATGAGGCCTCAAGGTGGGATTACCATCAATACAGGTCCTTTGGAATTCAATATCGATAAAGAGGGTAACGGTTTCCTTGATCAGGTACTTCTAGATACTAATAAAAATGGAAAATTCGACGATAATGAAATTATAGCTTCAGCTCCAAATGAAAAAAGAGGAACCTTTTTAGATATTTTGGACGAAAATGGTTTGGATAAGTCCAGAGCAGTTATTCACGAAGTCTTTAGAGAAAAAGGATCTGGAAAATTGCACTCAATTTTCCGGGTTGAAGGAACCTATGTTTATCAAAATGAAAATAACCCTTCCCCTTTTATAATTAGAATACATGCTTACGCTGGAAAATCTTTCATCAAAGTGCTCCATACTTTGACATATACCGGTGAGCCCGATAAGCACAAAAAGCAGGAAGGACAACATGCCAATATTGCAACACAAAATGAAATTATTTTGTCTGAAGAAACCATGAATGATCCAGGTTGGACTCAACCCAATGACCAGATTGCAGGCTGTGGGTTAACCTTCAAATATCATTTAAATGATGTAGTGAACTTTGCCACTTCCACAATTGAGGGAGATTGGCATCAAAGTCCTTCTTTAAAAGAATTTAAATTGGATCAAATTGGGGATGGGAAAATAGGTGTTTTACAGACAGGACCAAAACAGAACAAACCTGGAAAAAACTCTTCTCCCACTGAAAGAATAGAAGGATTTAATTCTCAAATATACAATGGAGATAAAGTTCTTAAAGAAACACAAAAATCTAAAGGTTGGATAGACATTTCAGATTCAGAAAAGGGAATAAGTATTGGGATTAAAAATTTCTTTGAGGAATATCCAAAGGAACTTCAAGTAGATCCCAAAGAGAATGCTTTAAGTGGTTATATATGGCCATCAAGTATTGATCCAATGAGTTTCGAAAGAAAACATACTGAAAAGGATGGAGGAATGTTAGAGAATTTTGCTCAGGGGATTACCAAAACAACGGAATTTATTTATTATTTCCATAAAGAATCTGATTTGCAAAAAATAAAGGATGTAATGAACTATTCCTTGAAGTCTCCTGTTGCTCATGCCTCACCTGAATGGTATACTCAGTCTAAAGTTTACGGAAACATGGCTCCCTTTTCCTCAAAACATGAGGAATTTGAAAATGCCTTACAATATAAATTTGACTGGTGGGCCTTTAATCAAAAGTGGGAGCCTTGGTACGGGATTTTTGACTATGGGGATGGAAAAAATTATTACATTAATGGAGAATGGCACGAATGGAACAATAACGAACCTACAGTAGATTTTCAACTTTGGACCAATTTTATGAGGACCGGAGATGCAAAATATTACTACTTAGCGCAAAGTATGAGTAAGCATACAATGGATGTGGATAATATTCATTGGCCCAAGAAAAGAACATATTTAGGTCAGATAAATGATGCAGTGGATTATTGGAATTATAAGGACGAACCTGAATCAACCCCTTATCTAGGTATTGGAAGGAGACATGCTGAAGAACATTGGTATTCCCTTCTAAGTGCACATGTCTGGATTCAAGGTTGGATAGCTTCTTATTATTTGACAGGTGACAACAGAGCATTGGACGTTGCAAAAATGACAGGTGATACTTATCTCAAAAGAATTTGGGGAGATCATGATTTGAGAGGTAGACGCCTCTACCTTTCCGTTTTAAATTTAGTTGAACTGTATGATGCAACCAAAAGTCCAAAATACAAAAAGGAATTAGATGAAAGGGTTGAGATTATGCTTCAACTTCAAAATGAACAAGGGGGAAATATTTTAATAGATAGATATGGGTACAGTCAAACCTATGTCGCACAGGGCCTCTACAAATATTACCAATTAACCGGTGATGAAAAAATAAAGAAAGCTCTTGTGGATCACGCTAGATGGGTTTTGAACGTACCTCCTTATAATCACCAAATGGAATCCTATTTGGCCACTATTTATCCTTTACTCTTGGGTTACGAATTTAGTGGAAATGAAGTTTATCTCAATGAAGCTAAAAAAAGAGCGGAGTACCTCAAGGTAGATAAGCTTCCAAAATCTAGCGAGGAATTTTCTTCCCAAAAGGAATACAGCGAGGCTTTATTGGAAATTTCCAATCTTCCAAAAGATGAGGGTGGGAGATTTACAAATTGGGAAACGAATCAAGGTCTAAGAGTTTTTGGATGGACACATGCGAACAATATTCCTTATTTGCTTTATTGGATGGAAAATGAATCTGAACCAGAACAACTATCCAAAAATCAACAATAATGAACAACCTTAAATTAAATTTGAATCCTCTTTCCTACACAAAACCGGGAGCATTTGAGGAAAACAGATTTGAAAAAATCCATAATGTAATTTTTGATAATTCAGAAATGGCTTCTAAGGCTATAGCTCAGGAAATTTCTGACTTAATTAGATTAAAACAAAAAGAGGAAAAAAATTGCGTATTGGGACTTGCCACTGGTTCTTCACCTATTAAAGTTTATGAAGAACTTATTAAGTTACATAAAAATGAGGGTTTGAGTTTTAAAAATGTAATCACGTTTAACTTGGATGAATATTATCCCATAGAGAACAATGATTATCAAAGCTATTATCACTTCATGCAAGAAAATTTGTTCAAACATATTGATGTAAAACCAGAAAATTCATTCATTCCCAGAGGTAATATTGAACAAAATAAGGTTAATGAATACTGCAATAACTATGAAAATTTAATAAAAAAAGTTGGAGGGATTGATTTTCAGTTATTAGGAATTGGTAGAACAGGGCATATTGGCTTCAATGAACCAGGTTCTCATTTAAATTCACAAACCAGAATCATAACCCTTGATCATATAACTCGATTAGATGCAGCTCCAGCCTTCCAGAATCTTGAACAAGTTCCTAAGAATGCAATAACAATGGGAATTGATACTATTCTCAAAGCAAAGAGGATAGTTCTTCTAGCTTGGGGAAGAAATAAAGCCGAAATCATAAAAAAAGCAACGGAGGGGGAAATTTCATCCCATATTCCAGCAACCTATTTGCAATTACACCAGAATACAACTATTGTTATTGATAAAACAGCTTCTTCGGAATTAGTTAGAATTAGGGAGCCTTGGATTATTGGCAATTGTAAATGGAATGAAGTTCTAAAAAGAGAAGCGATTATCTGGCTTTGTGAAAAATTACAAAAACCGATTTTAAAACTTACAGATAAGGATTACAATATCAATGGGATATCCAGTTTACTTAATTACAAATGCCTGGCTTATAATTTAAATATTGAAATGTTTAATCAATTGCAAAATACGATTACCGGTTGGCCTGGAGGAAAGCCCAATTCGGCTGATGCGAGGAGACCTGAAAGAGCACTTCCAGTAAAAAAAACGGTAGTTATATTAAGTTTTCAATATGATCGTGCAATTTCGTCAATGGGAGGTACAATAGACAGGTTGATAGAGCAAGGGCATGATGTGCATATAATCTATCAGGAATCAGATAGTTCATCTGTAACTAATGATGAGTGTTTAAAATATGTGGAAGTTTTTAGAGACATTATTCCCAAGAATTCAGAAGGAATTATAGATGTCGCTATTAGGGAAATAAATAATTCTAAACAACTAGGAACAGATTCATCCTTAATTCAAAGTATAAAAAAACTTATTAGAGAAAAGGAATCTTTAGGTGCTACCAGTTATCTTGGTATTTCTAAAAAGAATGTTCATTTTTTGAATATGTCATTGGGTGATGAACTCGGGTTGAAAGAGGTCGATTTATTAAAAGAAATTTTAAAGGAGATTGATCCTCAGCAAATATTTGCGGCTGGGGATTTTAATGATCCCCATGGATTCGAAAAAAAATGTATTGATTTTTTTAAAATCGCATTTAAAGAATTGCAGGCAGAAATGTTTGTGAAAGATTGCTGGGTATGGCTTTATAATGCCTCTTTAAAAGAATGGGATATATCCGAAATCGACATGGCCGTGCCTTTAAGTCCGGATCAAGTTATTAAAAAGCGAAATGCTATTTTTAATTATATTTCTCAAAGAGAAGAAATATTATTTCAAGGGGAGGATACAAGGAAATTTTGGATCAGGTCCGAGGTGAAAAATAGAAAAACTGCTAAAAAATATCATAAACTTGGCCTAACAGAATATGA
>Ga0314771_100201_pt1 | contig 14026 bp, 27 predicted proteins | sample MetaGCB42018_FD_204522 | JGI IMG/M metagenome (GOLD analysis project Ga0314771, IMG submission 204522) | Cryopeg brine microbial communities from Beaufort Sea near Barrow, Alaska, United States - CB4 2018 | ecosystem: Environmental > Aquatic > Marine > Coastal | place: USA: Alaska | collected...
TTCGGATGTTCTGTTTGTTATTGAAATGTTTCTCGTGGACTTAGCAGTTTTAGTAGGTCCTTTTTTAGCTTTTTTATATCCTTCAGTGCTATCTATAGTTCCTGTGATTTTAACTAAACCATTCTCTATCTCGAAATCTTTTTCAGCAAGTATGACAGCTTCTCCAAATCGCACTCCAGTTAAATACATAAATTCAGCTAATCTAGCTAATCGATAAGTAGACGATCTTCTGTAAAGCTCATTTAATAATGTTTCAGCTTCATCTTGTTCCAAAAATTTATTTTCAATTCGTTGGATATCTTCTAATGTTTTAGCACGTTTACCAAGAATGACATTGTCTAGTGGGTTTTTTTCGATATACTCCATCATGTAAGCATATTTAAAAACTAGCCCTAAAGTAGATTTAAAAGAAGAAATGTACTGATCTGAGTAATCCAACTGATTAAAAAATTTTTGGAGATATTTTGTATCAATTTTGCTAATCAAGATATCTGTTTTTACATAGTGCAGCACATGCTTCTTTATAGATTCATAAACCACGATAGAAGAGGGCCGTAAAGTACGTATATGAGATTTGTGCCATTCATTATAAACATCATGAAATGTGATTAACTCTTGTTCTTTTTCATCTAATGCTTTTGAAATCTTTTCATTCAAGACGCGTTGAGCTTTTTTAAGAGCTTGAGAAGAGTTGCTCGTTAATATTGTTGACTTCGTTTTATTCTTATCTGAATAGGGATCCTTGTATCTTTCAAAGTATTGATACCGTCCATCTTTCATTTCTACAAACCACATAGATAAAACCTCCTATTTTATGATACAATAGGGCATAGAAAAGAGACCTATTGTAGGTTGATTTTTCGTTGAACACTCCTTGGCTTTGGTCGGTTAGGGGAGTGTTCTTTTTTTATTCTTCAGTAGTTAGACTTTTATTGATTATATTATTGCCTAGATCCGAATTATAAATTAGAATATTTCCAGTTTCATTTACATTATTTACGTCAAAACTATAAACAGCAACATATTCGTAACGTTTATTTTCCCAAGCATAAACTCCATTAACTTGATAAACGTTTTCGTAAATTTCTCCAGTTTCGTCATCAATCTGATTGTGTAACTTTCTAGCAGTAGTCTCAACAGATTTTATGCCATCAATCATTTCTGTATCTTGAATTACTGTTTCTGAACCAACTTCTAAATTAATAAGCAATCTTGAATTTTCAATTTCACCAGGATTGGTTTTATAATCATCTGTTTCGTCCTCGTTTTTTTCTTCGTCACCTTGCTCAGTGCCTTCTGCTTTAGGTACTTCAGAACTAGACCCTGTAGTTGATACTCCTACTATAAGCAATATGAATCCAGTCGCTATTAAAAATACAGGATTTTTAAATCCTTTCTTGGTAAATATAGAGATAGGCAACCAAATAATACCTACCATCACAACAACGAACCCTAATACACCGATTAACAAATCGATTCCTCCTTATATGTAGTAAAAAATTATAAATCAAAATAATGTTTTTAACCGTATTCGTACAAAAATACTTTTCTAGGTATTTGAAAATGGTTTATAACATCCAAATATGAGACGTTCTCTGGATCAGGATCAAACATATCCTTATACAAATATGTAACCAAACTTGTAGCGAAAGAATTTGCCTCTCTTTCTAAAGTATATTTACCCCCTATAGATGAAATATAATAATACCCTAAGCCATTGTGTGATAAATGATGATAAAGCTCGTGAGCGCAAATGAAATATTTTACATTTGAATCCACAAGAGTATCTGATATGAGTATGTACTTTTGACCATCCACATTCGCTATCATACCTTGAGGGTCTTCCATAAAAGGAACATATTTTATTTTTATTCCACAATCATCTGCAATCTTGAAGGGATCAAAAGTACCATATACATTTTGAATGTTTTCTTCTATATAAAAATTTAATTCGTCAGCGTGTTTAAACATTGAAAACCTCCTAGAGCAATTACCTTTATTTTTTATTCTCTCTTTCTTCCCAGAATAATCCAGTAAGTATATCTTTAACCCTCTGTTTTTCTGCATCCGTTAAATTTTCTCCACCAAAAGCCATATTAACGTTACTGTTTAACATTTCCTCTAAGTCGTATAAATCTTTTTTTGTTTTATTAAAGCCATTTTCAGTTCTGCCTAATAAGTAATCTGTTGAAACATCGAAGTAATCAGCAATCTTTTCGACTTTATCAATGCCTGGGCTATTTGTTTCCCATCTTCTTATAGTTCCGTTACCATAGCCTAAATCATATTCCAATTTACGAATAGATATTTTTCTCTCTTCAGCTAATAATTTTATTTTTTCATATAATCCCACTGTTATCAACCTTTCAGCAGCTCAAAGAAAAGAATATATACAAATATGCTACAAATTGGTTGACGTGTAGATTATTTGCATATATACTAAGTCCATAAGCTAATTCATTCAGCTAAAAGCAATCAGAAATAAACTATAAAATCACGTTCCCCAACGTATTAACAGTATCTCTATGGCTTATTTAGCTATGCACTGATTGTAGCATATTTGTATAAATGTGTAAACATTTAGCTTAAAGTTTTAGCTTATTTTCTAAAAAAATAAAAGGAGTGATGAAATGAGTAAAAATTTATCAATTAAAGTAAGGGTCAAATTAGTAGAAAAAGACTTAACAATGACTCAATTAGCAAAAGAATTAGGAATGTCAGCAGCTTATCTCTCAGATATTATCAACGGGAAGAAGGATGGTCCTAAAGCACAAGAGCATATTAGAAGAATAAAAAAGATATTAAGTATAAAGGAGGAAAAAAATGATGAGTAATTTAACAGCATTGAGTTCGAAAATAACAATCGATTCAAGAGAAGTCGCCGAAATGGTCGGAAAAGAACACAGCAAGTTATTAAGAGACATCCGCACTTACGTTAACTATTTAGACGAAGCCAAAATTGGATTGGTTGATTTTTTCATTAATTCAAATTATCAAGACGCAAAAGGAGAACAACGTCCCGGTTTTTTACTAACGAAACAAGGCTGCGAAATGGTGGCCAATAAATTAACTGGTAAAAAAGGTGTCCTATTCACAGCAAAATACGTTATGAAGTTCAACGAAATGGAATCACAACAAGCTCCAGATTCTTATATGATTGCTGATCCAATAGCGAGGGCAAAACAATGGATTGAAGAACAACAACAAACACAATTGTTAGTTGAAAGAACAGCTATACAAGAACAGTTGATTGCCGAATATGAACCTAAAATAACATATCTTGATGAAATTCTTAATTCTAAAAATACAATGGCTATTACTCAAATAGCAGCTGATTACGGAATGAGTGGCCAAGAGTTAAATAAGATTCTATGGAATCATGAAGTTCAAAGAAAAGTCGGTGGTCAATGGGTCCTTTGTAAGAAACATATGAACAACGGGTTTACAAAATCAAAAACCTATACAAATGATACTGGCGCTTATCCTCGAACGAAGTGGACTCAAAAGGGAAGGTTATTCATTCACAATTTGTTGGAGTCTCTTGGACATGCAGCGTTAGTTGATGAACAAATAGATATGGAGGTGTAACAATGAAAATCCCAACGATTACAGAACTAATTGAAATGTCTAATGGCAAAGAAGTTGAAGCTGAATGGGATAGAAAAAAAGAACTTTTAAAAAGGTTCAACGGATTATCTAAATCATCACTTGATAATTATCAAAACGAAATGGAGAGTATTTCAGAATTTTCTCAGGGAGTTATTAAACCAGGTCATTCAACAACGTTTATTAATATCCATACTTTTATCTGGTACTTGAAGTGGAAAGAAGCTAATCGATATCTAAGCAAGAAGTTGTCACCGAAAGAAGTTTTAGAAGAAAGTTAATTAACTAGAAGGAGGATATGAAATGACAGAAGAATTTAAAGAAAAGGCAGGTACAGTAATCGCAGCAATATTAATAGTAGGATTCATGTTTTTGTTATTCGGCATAGCCGGTGGAATTGAAATGGGAACAATAGGATAAAGGAGGAAAAAGAATGAAAGAATTACAAATTTTCAATTTTGAAAACAATCAAGTTAGAACTAACATAATCAACAATGAACCCTGGTTCGTAGCAACAGATGTATGCCAAATTTTAGATCTAACAAATGCAACGATGGCACTAAATAGATTAGACGAAGATGAACGGTCTAAGTTCAACTTAGGTCGTCAAGGTGAAGCAAATGTAATTAATGAATTTGGTTTATACAACCTAGTCTTATCAAGTCGTAAACCAGAAGCAAAAGCTTTCAAGCGTTGGATCACACATGAAGTTGTTCCTGCAATCAGAAAAACAGGCAATTACCAAACGCCTATGAGTCAAGAAGATATTATGATCGCCACTTTAGAAAGCCAAAAAGAAATCAAATTGCAATTGAATACTGTTTCAAATGATATAGAAGGACTTAAAAAAGAAATTGATTTGAGTCGTTTGCAAAAAGCTAAGTTATCTAAATTAGTTAGATGTAACGCAATGGAAGTTGTTGGTGGTAAAAAATCTAATGCTTATATACAACTTTATCGAGTGGCTATTTCAGAACACTGGAGAGAGGTAAAAAACTATTTTGAAGTTGCTAGTTATGAAGAGATACCAAAATTAAGATTTGAAGAAGCAATGGAAATAGCTGATTTATGGACTCCTTCGTTAGAACTTAGAATGAATATCAAAAACTCAAATGCTTAAAAATAATTTTATGAGAGAAGGTAAAACAATGACATACAAACTAAACGGATTCAATTACACAGAAATGTTGCTGACAGACGAAGAATTTTCAGTTGTTAAAGCAATGAGAAAAGGTGCAAAAGTATCGGTTGATTTAAATGATTCAAATGAAAGTAATGAATTAGATAAACAAATGGATTGCTTATTGGGATTAAAAAAAGACTAAAAGGATCGCACTCCAATTAGTCAGTTAGATAAATAATATTAAAAGAATCATAACACAGGAGGAATTGATTTGAAAACAAGTGAAGAAATAAATGAATTAGCAAGTGCAATGGTTAAGTTCCAAAATAAAGTTGTGAGTCCTAAAAAAAGTAGTGACAACCCAGCATTTAAACGTGAAGGAAAAGCTTTAAAATATGCTGATTTAGACGAGATTATTAAGGCTATTACGCCAGCATTAAGCGATAACGGATTATCTCAAATTCAATTCACTAGTTCAGATATAGAATCAAAAACAGTAACAATCACCACAATGCTAATTCATAGTTCTGGTCAATACATGGTGAGCGATCCATTGATTCTACCGGCTGAAAACTTTAGCAAGTTCAATGCACAAACAATCGGTTCATCCATTACTTATGGCAGACGTTACAGCTTATCAGCTATGTTGGGGATTGCTAGTGAAGATGATGATGATGCGAACGATCAAAGTTTAGACAACGATAATCCAAAACCTAAACAACAACAACTTCCAGAACGTAGCAACTATGAAATTAGAGAAGAAGAACTCATTGCAGAAGTAGATAGCAAAGTCCAATCATTAGCAAGTAAAACTGGTATGGAAGTAACTGCTTTACAAAACTTTATTGTTGTTTCTGTTAATAAAGATAGAGGATCAACATACACACAATTTAATCAAGTAGACAAAAGTTTGGCAATAGGCACTCTTAAAATGGTGGAAATGAAATTTGATGAAAAGCAACGCAATAAAGCAGCAGAACAACAAACTACAGAACAAGGCTCAATATTAAATAACGGAACAACTACAGCTTCAAATAGTGGCGTTGCTTGGGGGAAAAACTAATGGCTAATGAATTAGCAAATGAAAGAAAAATATACTTGGATTTTAAACCAGCATCTTTAGATATGACGAATTACGAAGAATTAAAAAAAGAAGTAGAAAAGTATGCCAGTAAATACGAAGGTCTTATATTTACTAGGGATGATAAAAGTGGAGCAAATCAAGCACGTACAGAACTTCTTTCATTGCAGAATGCGATAGAAGCAGAAAGAAAGAATGTAGAACAAGTTTACAATCAACCGTTAAATGATTTCAAAAAGCAAATAAAGATTCTTGTTGAAATGATTAACAATCCTCTTAATGGTATTCGTGACGGTTTAAAAGTAATTGAAGAAGCTGAAAAGTCAGAACGTGAAGAAGCTTTAAAAATGCTGATAGCTGAAAAGATAGAAGGATTAGATGTTTCTATTGAAGAGCTGGAACAAAATAATAAATGGTTAAATGCTGGTAATTGGTCAGCTAAGTTAAAACCTAAAAACAGTTTAGTCTTAGAAGTTGAGAATATCATTCAACAAACTTTAAAAGAAAAAGAACGAAAAGAATCTGAAATCAAAATACTAACAGAGTTTTGTAAAGCGAAAGATGTTGATCCAGATGGTTGGGTTAGCCAATTAAAATACCGATCAGCTATGGAAGTTATTCAAAGCATACAAGATTCAATAGCAGCACAGAAAGAAAGAGAAGAACGAATGGCAATCAAAGAGGGAGAGCGAGAAGCTTTATTGGTAAAGAGAGAGAAGGAACATGAAGAACTAACAAAGATTAATGTTGAAACGCTAGAAACGGCGAAAATGGACGTTGTAGAGATACCACAAACTATTTTGGAAGAAAGATTATTAATTCGTGGAAGTAAATCACAGTTTGAAGCATTAAATAAATTTTTAGTAACAAGTGGAATCGAAGTATCACCAATTCCAGAAGTTGCAATTGATGATTTACCCTGGGAATAAAGGACTGATTACATGAAGCAAGAAGGAAAAATAATTGGAGTCAATGGTAATCAAATAACATTATTGCTAACAGATGATTTTGATGTCTCTGCAGCAAAGAGAATATCTAACGGATCAATGAGAGCTGAATTCGAAGTATTAGATGTAAGAGCGATGACACAAGCACAGAACGGCATGATCCACGGATTGTTCACAGATATGTCTGATTATACCGGTTATCCAGTCGAGTGGGTTAAAAGCTTACTTAAGAACATGTTTAGCGGATATAAAGACATTGATGTTTTTTCAATGGAAAAGAACAACCTATCACAAGTTTTTGCTGGAGAGTTTATCGAATACATTTTGGATTTCTTTTTAAATGAGCAAATACCATTCAAGTATCAAAAGTTCCATCTATGTGGAGACATTACAAGAATCTTGTTTATCTATCTCAAACATCGTGCATGTTTCGTATGTGGCAAACATCATGCAGACATAGCACATTATGAAGCGGTTGGTGCTGGACGTAACAGAAAGAAGATAGATCACTCTCAACATAGGTTTATGGCCTTGTGCAGAGAACATCATAACGAACAGCACACAATAGGAATTGAAACGTTTATGGATAAACATATATTAGTTCCTATCAAACTATCACCAGATCAAATAAAAGAATTCAATATAGGAGGATAACCAGTGGCCGACAACAAGAAATATTACTATATAAAACTTAAAGAAAACTTTTTTGAAACAGAAGAAATGATTGTGATGGAGAGCATGCCAGATGGATATAAGTATTCAAATATCTTGTTGAAAATATATTTAAAAAGTTTGAAGCATGATGGAAAAGTTATGCTGAATGATCGCATTCCTTACAATTCAAACATGTTATCAAGTGTTACCAGGCATAGTGTTGGTGATGTAGAAAAAGCAATAAAAGTATTTAAAGAATTAGGTCTGATTGAAACTTTTGATAATGGAACGATATTTATTTCTGACATGCAACTGTTCATTGGTAAGTCTAGTACAGAAGCAGAACGTAAAAAAGAGTATAGAGAACGTATTAAAAAAGAGTCTTTATTAATAAATGGACAAATGTCCGGACAAACGTCGGACGTTAGTACACCAGAGTTAGAGATAGAGTTAGAGTTAGAGTTAGAGTTAGAGTTAGAGAAAGAAAAAGATAATACATCGAAACAAGCTTCGATGGAAACTCTTTTTTCTGAAATTTGGAAGTCTTATCCTAAAAAGACAATGCGTAAAGAAGCATTAGCAGCATTTAAGAAAGCTGTAAAAAATGGAACGAATATTGATGACATTAAAAAAGGTGTTGAAAAGTACGCTGATCACCTTGAATCAAATAAAAGTTGGTTAAAACCAATGGACGGTGGCAGATGGTTCAATAAAGAAAGATGGAACGATGAATACGATACGAAAAATAAGGAGGTTAATCCATATGAAGAACAGCTTGGATTCTAGTTTACAGTTTCCACTACTTGAAGAATTAAGCGAATCTAATCTGATATGTGATGAACATCTTTGCAAGTTAGTTGAATTACGCAATATGAAACCTTTTTGTCAGCAATGCGTTAAAGAACAAATTGAACGTGAAAATAATAAAGTTTCACTAGAAGCAATGGCTAATCATTACAAACGGACAACATATGATTGGTTACGCAACTTATCCATATTTAGCGATGGATCAATAAGAAATGCAACGTTCACATCTTACATTGAAGAAGAACAAGAAACGATAGATAATAAAAAACTTGCTAGACAAATAGCCGGTGAGTACTTAAAAGGAGCAAGCTACAACACATTGTTCTATGGATCAGTAGGAACAGGTAAAAGCCATTTATCAATGTCTATGCTGCAAGCAGTGAATGAATACAACGATCCGTTTAAAAAATGTTTATTCGTTTCAACAGATGAATTAATGCGCCGGATTAAAGATAGCTTCAATAACAAACAATCCTCATATACAGAACAAGCGATGGTTGAACGATTGATTAAAGCAGATTTGTTAGTGATTGATGATTTAGGAGCAGAAACAGGATCAACTGGAACAGATAAAAATGCAACTGACTATACTGTTAGAACATTAAATGCCATCGTTAATGGACGAATGGACAAGCCAACAATATTCACGACTAATCTCTCTAGTACAGAATTAACTAAAATGTATGATCAGCGATTAATGAGTCGAATGTTTAGAGGTACTAAAGGACATATCATTAAGTTCACGAACACAAGAGATAAACGGACAGATATTGATTACGGATTCTAGGAGGATTGGAAATGATACTCAAAGCAAATGGTAGGTACGTTAAAAATGTAGCAATTGAATATAATGCTGGTTCATCTGTTAATTCAATCATTAAATTGACAGATGAAAAAGAATCAGCCTATAACTTTGATTCAGAAGAATACAACAAAATAAAAGGTTTAATGGCCTTGGAAGTAGCTGGTGAGATAGATGCCGAATAAATGCAACCATCCAGAATGTTTTGATGGCGTGATGCACGAACAACAAGGGTTTGGAATTATATCCATATATAAATGTCCTTATTGCGTAACAGAAAATAAAGAAACCGATTGGGAAAAATCAGATACAGCTATCAGAATGAAAAGATTTATTGATGAAAAGGGGATATTAAAATGAACAGTGTAAACTTGATTGGCCGATTAACAAGAGATCCAGAAATGACTTATTCGCAAAGTGGCATGGCCATTACAACAGCAACTATTGCAGTGAATAGAGCTTTTAAAAGTCAAGATGGTGTAGAAGCTGACTTCATTCGGATTAAAGCATTTAAGAAAACTGCTGAATTGATTGCTAACATTAAAAAAGGTGATCGATTAGGAGTAAGTGGATCATGGCAAACTGGTAGCTTTGACAATGCAAAAGGAGAAAGAGTATATACGAATGATTGCATCGTGAATCAACTAACATTTATTGAAACTAAAGGACAATCAAACAGCGGTGGACAGCAGCAAGGAAAACCAAACAATCAATACAATGCTGATCCATTTAATAAAACCAGCGGACAACCAATAAACATTGAAGACGATGATCTTCCGTTCTAATAAAAGGAGTGATTGCTATGTTGATAAATTTAGGACCACTTCCAGGAAGAGATATTAAATTGAGAGAGTGGTTTGAACAACAAAGAAATGTAGATGATAAGTTGGACCAATTAGAACAATTAAAACGTGAGTTAGATCATGATTATGATTCTGGTAAAGAATACAAAGAAAAATCCATCTCTTTTCATGAACTTTATGAAGAAATGAATCAAGAAATGTTGGAACTATATTACAAAACAAATTATCGGTTTGAATTAAGAACAGAAGTCGAGTTATGAAAGAAAAATCAATTGATGTTATCACACAAAGAAATCGAGGGATAGTATGAGTGAGAGAACTAGAAGACAGTGGATTGGTAAAGAGCGTAACGAACTATTTGTAGATATAAGAGATCCTGAAGAATACAGCAACATAGCTAACGATAATGCTTTTATGAAATCAATAAGAGTTAAACGTCCAGATTTAATTACAATCAGCGAACGAAGAAAAGTTAATTCGATTGCTCAACATGGCTTAGATGTTCGGAACAATATTGATTTAGCAATTGCTGGTCTTTACAGAAGAAAAGCAATTGCAATCAGATTATTTAACGAACAAGAACAAGTTGAATTTGATAGGCAAATAAAATTACTTGAAAGAGTGAGGGATAAAGAATGAATGAAAACAAATTAGTCGTTGACTTAGATACTTGTCGTATTACCTTAGCAAGTGAAACAGAAGAAGAAAATCATGTTGAATTGGAAGTGAAGGAATGAATAAAAAAGAAATGAAAGATAAATTAACTAAACTTATAGATTTGAAAGGTAACTATAATGCTTATTCAATAGATTCAAAACAAAGATTAAACGCTGTAGGAAATTTCGAAGGTATATCTGCAGCTTTAAAATTAATCGATAGATTAGACGAACCAGAACTACCAGTGATTCCTCAGTTTGTTGCTGATTGGTATGAACAAAATAAAAACAGTTTAGACTTAAATATATTTTCTTTAATCGTAGATACTTATGAGTCAGATAACTTAAATAGAACGAACATTCAAACGTGGGCAAATTGGGAACACAACAAGCCAATTGAAACATTAGTTCGAATGAAAGATGGATACACTGTTGAAAAAGAATCAAAACAGTACGTTGTGAAAATAGGGAAAGGCTATTTTTGTGGGTACGATGAATTAAAAGCTGTCTTTGTTTTAGATGATCAACCAAGTTCGATGGATAACGTTGTTAAATATTCAGATAAAGAAGAAGCTGAATCAGCTGCAAATAATATCGGAGGAACAGTTGAACCTAAATCAGAAGAAGAAAAAACACGTCAAGTACTCGTTAAGTTTTTCGATAGTCAAGAATACAGAACTGAATTAACCGAAGAAGCAGCAAGAGAGTTAATCGAATTCCTGGAGGCTAATAAAAAATGAATAAGCGGATAAAAAGAAAAGTGGCCAAACGTATTATAAATAAAGTTGGAACTGAACAATCACTAACTTTTTTTGAAAGAAAGTATTTCATTAAGTTCTTTTGGAAACCACTTAAAGAAGTAGTTAACGGTATTGTTAAAGAACTAGAAATTGAATCAAAAATACAAATTGAATCTATGAAAGAAAGGATTAGTGAGTTGAGTGTTGTAGAAGAACTTGCAACTGAGCAGGCTGAATGGTTTAAAGATAAAAGTTATTCAGAAGAAACTGCAGGTGTGGTTGATAATTCAGTTGCAGAACCCGCTACAGAATCAAAGTGGCAGAAAGTAAAAGGAAAATTGAAAGGATGGTTTGGTAAATGAACAAAAAAGTATTTGGATTTAATTGGTTGTTTAGAAGCAGCAACGGATTGTTAGTTGGATTAAAATTTAGGCCAGCAATAAAAATAGTTAGTTCTAAAAACGTCCTATTCTTTGAACAAACAATTGTAATTGAAGAAATAGAACCTGTTCCTGGTGAAAAGATTAAATTGATTAAAGAAACAGATAAGAGCTTAGACTTTATTAAAAAGAACAAGCTCTATCATATTTCTGAACTAACAAACAGCAATGCAAAATGAGTATTAGGGTATTGCATTTAAAAGCTATAAAAACGCCACTCAATCAATTTAATACAATGAGCATATAAATAATCAAGTTTACAATTAAAATCAACCTAATGGACAGAATCAAATCAAATAATTGAAACGTGATACTTTTGATAAGAGTTTAAATTAATATCGTTCTTTAAAGTGAAAGTAGGTGAACCGTCGCTTGTATAAATGGTTGAGGAATTATAAAGACCTAATAAATCAAATAGATTATCTTGAGTTTAATTTAGAAGTAACTGAACGTGAACTTGAAAGATGGGAAGGCGGTAATCTTTCTAAGGTGTTTCTAACTAAAGAGTCTAAAGGTTCTAAAGTAGAAAACAATATAGAGAGTATAAAAAACGAATTGACTATTAAAAAAGACCAAAAAGAAAGACTGGTCCAATTAATAGAGAACTTCGATGGATTAAACAATAAGATACTTAAATTGAAATATGTTGATGGTATGACATTAGAGATCATTGCAGAAGAGTTGTCGTACAGTCCAGGGTACATTCAAAAGAAACATGCTGAAATAATGAAGATGATAAAGTTTGCTGAAAAAGTTAACATTTATTAGGGGTGACTTTTAGGTATGTAAATGGTTGATTAAACAGTTTATATTAATAACATAGCAATTCAACGAAAGAGCAGCCGCTTAAAAATGGTTGCTCTTTTTATTATTGAAAGGAGGCGAACTAATCATAAATAAAGTAAAAGTATTAGCTGCGTTTGTTTTAACAGTATTGGCTGCTATTGTTTCAACGGCAATCATGACAACAGATTTAGTAGACCGTCCAGAAAAGCCAGACAATCATATGATAAGCTGTGAGTTAGTCATTCATAACACAGGAGAGTTTAGCGAACTATATGCAGACGAGATTAATTTGGATAGAGGTAAACAACCATTTGGCCTAAGCATTGACGTTAAGCACAATGACTTATATGTGTATGTATTAGCACATGAGACGGCTGAACGAGAAGTTGATGAATATGTAAAATGGATCATTAGTTATTATGGTGCAGAAGAAATCAAACACTAAAAGGAGAGATTGGTAATGAGGACAGAAGTTAGAAAGACAGCACAAGGAACTGAATATTGGGATAACATTGAAAAACGAAATGTGTTTGTGCCTGTCGGAAGTAAAACAGACTTTGAGGTAACTAAGAATCCTAAGTCAATGGTCCATGTAGAAGAAAAGAAAAAGGTTATCGAATTAGACATTGAGGCAATGAACCTTAAGCAATTGAAAGAACATGCAGCTTCATTAGAGATTGAGATATCTAAAGAAGCTAAGTCTAAAGCAGATGTTATCAAACTTATCAAAGGTGAAGAAGTAGTTGAGGAAGATGAAGTACTGTGAGTTTAACGGATGCACGAACAAGATAGCTAAGGGAGCTTATTGTGATGAACATAAGCGATCTAAGAAGTCTGCTGCTAAGAGTAAGAAGCAAAAGGATATCTATCATCACGAGAACAAATCATTTTATAAATCTGATTCATGGAAAACTACAAGAGACTTTATTTATGAAAGAGATCTCGGATGCTGTCAGAGGTGTGGCAAGTTTGTCTTTGGAAGAAGCGCACATGTCCATCATAAGATACCAATTAAAAAGAATCCTTTATTAAAATTAGATTTAAATAATTTAATTCTTCTTTGTCCTAAGTGTCATATCAAAGAAGAAAACGAAATTGGAGAAAAGAAAGTATTTCCAACTTATTTCGGATAGCCCCCCCTGTCAAAATCGTTTTATTTTTGAGGTCGGGGGATAGGTTAGGGGGAGGCACGCACGTCGCTGGACAAAAAAATAAAAAAACAAGGGGGGGTGTACCTATTTGTCCACGAAAAAACAAAGAAAAGAAATTGTTGCTAATAAAACTAGTGAAGAAAAAGATCGTGTCTTGAAAATAATGCGTGAAGCAGATATTTACACCAGAACCCTTGACCCTTTATTTGAAAGTTATCTAGATATCTTTGAAATTTATCAAACTATGTTTATTGAATGGCGAGATAAAGGATATCCAATAACGCAAAAATATACAAACAAGTCTGGTGCTACCAACAACGCTAAACATCCTTTAGCTCAACAGGTAGAAACGTGGTCCGATAAAAAAATGAAGGCTTTAGATGCGTTAGGATTGACAAATAAAACTAAATCTAAAGGATTTGTAACTGGT
>Ga0314771_100203_pt1 | contig 13976 bp, 18 predicted proteins | sample MetaGCB42018_FD_204522 | JGI IMG/M metagenome (GOLD analysis project Ga0314771, IMG submission 204522) | Cryopeg brine microbial communities from Beaufort Sea near Barrow, Alaska, United States - CB4 2018 | ecosystem: Environmental > Aquatic > Marine > Coastal | place: USA: Alaska | collected...
TCAATATGCTGACCAGTTGCACCGGCAATGATTGTTCCTTTTGGTATCCACTCATGTGATATGAACGCTTTACTTGTGTTGTAGCAAGCTATCCATATATACGAATCGATTGTTGCTGAGTTTGTATTGTTGTATTGTTGCGTATATTTGTAATCTTTTATCGGATCAATTTGAATGAAGTCTGACGTTTTAACAAGTTCAAAACTTGTTTTCTCGCTTCCATCACTATCAATATAGACTGCTGTAATTGTGGTCATGTTGAATAAATTACTTGGAGCTGTTCCGCTTTCTAAAGCAGTTATTCTAGCTTCCATTTCAGCAAAATCATATCCTGTAATCGTTCCTGTCAAGTCGTCAATAGATGTCTTTAAATCTGTAAGTGCAATACTTGTTCCACTAACGTCATCTATTTCTAAAGTCGTTGCTAAGTTGTTGTACGATACTTGCATAGCACTGTAACTAGCTGCAATTTCAGTGTTCGATGTCCTCAACGTTGCAATAGATAACGATTGACCGCTGACAGTCTTTTGAAGTGCTGTCACTTTGCTACTTTGCACGTTTGATTCTTGTTGATATTTAGTAAGTGTTTTTAGCTTTTGTCCTAACGTGATTTTACTCAAATGAGGTTTATCGCTGTCAATAGTCTTTTCGATTATTTGAAGCAACTCATTAACGCCTAAAATTTCATTGATAACGTAATACCAGTTACCAACTTCTAGTCTGTCAAACGTGTTATCCACAATGCTTAAATCAAGAGGTGTAACACTGTACGAAACCTTTGCTGCTGATTGACTGGAAAAGAATTGGTTCGCTCTTGTAAGCAATGTAGAAGGCGTGTGGATGTCATCATAAACAATACTGCCCTCGATGATTCCAAACTCGTTTATCAAAGCTTGATTATCTAAATAGTCTTTGCCACCATTTACAGATTTCATTGTAAGTTTAGGAAGTGCGTTCTCTTCTGGTAGGTCGCTGTCAATTCCATTTTCAAACGTCCATCCAGGACTTTCGCCGTAAATAGTAATACCACCACCGACAACAACTCCAGATGGTAGTATACTAAGCGGAATATCAATTAGTGTTGCTTTATCGTCTTGAATTTCAACTCGTGCAACATCTTGACCGTTTACGTTTTCGATCCAGTCGATGATGCCATATCTGATTTCTTGCGAATAGCCAAATACAGCTAGTCGAGTGATTATTTCAGTAGGATCAATTTCTTTTTGTAAGTCTTTTAAGTTAGAAGTTAGTCGTATTGGTGTACTGCTAGTTGTTCCAACACTTGTTAAAAAATCTAGATACATTCCGTCTGTTTCTGTTCTGATAACGATATGACCGCCCAAACTACCGATCAACTTATCTTGAATGGTGTCGAACGTTTTTTCATATCCTAAGAAACGGTATATTGAATTATTCGGATCAGTAACCGTTACATTCCCAAGTTTAAATTGTTTGTGTGGTTCAACTTGTGAATTATGGTTGTTTAAAATCACACCTAACAGATAACTTATGGTCACGTTCTTATATTTTCCGTATCGTTGATAAGAATCTAACAAATAGGCTTCCTTACTCTCACACAAGTATTCAATAGAATGCGAACCGTCTGCACTCATTGATTGCGTGGGTTTTAAAACACGACCATCGAAAACAATTTTGTTCGTTTTTTCGTTTACAACTTTTATCAATGTTTTTAAAGGTTTAACGATATTCCATGCTGGGTTTTTAGGGTTAATTTTAAATGTTAAATCAGATACGCCATCCATTACTAAAGTAGTACCCCAGCTGATTTTTAAATCATCAGCATAAGGAGAATGGATAACCGTTCCGATTGTGTCAGTGATGCCATCATAAATTGTGATAGAGTACAATCAAATCACCTCTTTGTGGAAAATAAACTCAATCGTTCCTGTACCTGTGACAAGTAGTGTGTTCATACCTTTTTCAAGTCTAAACAACTTGCTTTCAGATGTGCCAGCAATGACCGATATTGTTTGAGTTCCTTTAACGATTGTGAAAGGACTACTTGCTACTATTTTAGGAGCAACACCTAATGCACCTGTATTCATGAAGTTGATTGTTTTAGAACCATTGATTGTATATTTTGTTTCTTGATAATAGTCCGAAACGTCATAATCATCCCACAATTGACTACCCTCTGCAGCTTCCTTAATCTTGAATGGATAAGCTTCAAAGGTTATCGTATATGGCGTTTTAAGTACTCCGTCATCGCTTTCCAAAGAAACGCCAGTACATCTAGCCATATAGTAATACAAAGGCTCTTTGTCGTCATACAGTGGCATATAGCTACCTGTTAGTAACCAGTTTTCTAACACTCTTTTATTGAACGTTTTATTGCTATCGTTTATTTCTCTACCATTAAATACAAATGTTAGTTCCCTATTTTCATACAAACGTTCCCCAAACAAAGCAATCGTAAAATCATGGTCGCCTTGCATACCTATAACAGAATCTTTAATAGGATTGTCAGTAGGTGGTGGAGTGGAACGTTCAACTAGTTTTAAATTAGGCAATTCATCATTTATATGTTTTCCGTTAAATCTAAATCCACTCAACGTCCAAACCTCCCAGCCATACTTGTTTCATTTCCTAAATATCTGTTTAGTGCTGGAGCTAACTTTCCAACGATCGTGCCATCATCTAAAACAACTGTTAAGTTTTTCATTTCTCTTAACAATTGAATGATTTCTGATTCTTTGCTAGTTTTATTTCCGCTTGCTGACATTTGTGATTTAGCTTGACTTGCTGACATTCCATATACAATACTCTTTGTTGCTTCAAAACTTGAAGGAGCTACATCGAACTGACCTGACAAATCGCCAGCCATTCCAGAAACCGTCTTTTTAACATCTTTAAATTTGTCTGCTAAACTACTATTCAAACCACCCATAATTGCATTACCAGCTGGGATCAATAGTTTTCTGTCGTAGTCAATTGGGCCTTTGTGGTCTTTAATCCAACCAGCAATACCACCAACGAACGTTTTTACACCTTCGTAAGTTTTTTTAAGTCCACCCAAGAAACCGTTCATGATAGCCGAGCCAGCACCGCTTATGTCGATGTTTTTAAGTCCATTGAATACTGTTTTAATCGTTTCTATTGTTCCTTTTATTGAACCAGCAACGCTAGAAACAACGTTTTTTATTCCGTTGAAAGAACTTGACAAACCAGATTTCAGCGAGCTACCTGTAGTTTTCAATCCGTTAAAAACTGATTTGATAGCGTTTATAACAGCTTTTATAGAACCTCCAACTGTCGAGATAACGGATTTTATACCATTCCACGCCCCGCTTAAAACAGTTTTTAATGATCCTCCAGCACCTTTTAAACTATTAAAAACTGATTTTATAACACTGATTACTTTTGATATGCCAGAACCAGCAATAGATATGCTGTTTTTTATGTTCGTGAAAGCACTGGTTAGCATCGTTTTCAATGACGTTCCAGCTCCACCTAAGCTACCAAAGAAACCAATCACAAAACCAACCCAAGTTGCTACGGTTGTTAATGCCGGTACAATAGCTTTAAAGCCATTTACCAAGAAGGCTATGACTGGAGTTAAGAAAGTTATTACTGTTCCTATCGCACTAAATGCTGACGAAATACCGATCAAAATACCTTTTAGTACTCCACCAATAAACGCACCTAAAATTTGTAAAACTGGCATTAAAGCAGTTGCTAAAACAGCGATCAACGGTTGAGCTGCGTTCCACATTTTTACAAATGAATCGACTACCATTCCAATTGCTGGAGCGACAATTCCCATCATGACAGTAAAAGCGTTTGTGATAGCTGGAATAATCGCAGCGATCAAAGTTTGTAGACCTGTAAAGTCTAATTTTGTAAATGCAATAGCTATCATTTCAATGAATGGTGACAGTGATGCCATAATTGTTTGAAATAACACTGGTATCTGACCAAAAACTGTTTTAAATGATTCCACAATAGGAGCAATCGTTGTGCTTATTGAAGCCATCAAACCAGCCATTCCGCCAGAAATACCGATACCCAAATTACTTAAAAGATTACTTCCAGCCGCCATAAATGATGGAGCAGCCGCTTGAAAAAACGTGACTATTGCAGCAGGTAACGCTTTGAGTACATTCGCTACCATTGGAAAGAAGTTGTTTATGAAGAATGTGGATGTTGTTGTTGCCAACGCTTGTAGTGCTGGTTGTATATCTTGGCCAAGCGACAATCCACCTAATACGTTTGAAAAAGCCGCTTTCATAGAAGCAAGTGAGCCACTGAAAGTTTCGGCTGATTCTTTTGCAGTTGTTCCTGTGATTCCTAACTCACCCTGTACTGCGTGTATAGCACTGTAAACATCATCTAAATTACTAATGTCATACTTGACTCCTGTTAGTTTTGTTGCATCTGATAGAAGACGGCTCATCTCACCCTTTGTTCCGCCATAACCTAATTTGAGGTTGTCCAGCATTGTATAGTTTTGCTTTGCAAATCCTTGATAAGCCGTCTGGATGCCTTCCATACTAGAACCCATCTTATTAGCGTTCCTTTATACCCCCGATTTCTCGGTATTTAAAAAGACCTACGATTTCTCGCAAGTCTTAGGGAGTAGACTATATCATGTTATATAAATTCAAATTTGTGCCCTTTATGAACGCTTCCATGATTGCAACTTCTTGAAACTTCGGATTGTAAAAACCCGTCTTTCGACGTTTCAATAATCGCACCGTAGTTTTTGTGTTCTCCGGTAATAATATTCGTCGATTTCACTTTTTTAGCTTTTTTGCTTTTCGAACCAAACTTTCCGTAATTTGGATGATTTTCTCCAGCAATATGATTAATTAAGCCGTTTTTATAAGCGTGAATTGTGTTTTCTTGAACAGTTACCCACTCTAAATTGTCCATAGAATTATTTAATTTATTGCCATCTTTGTGATTAACTTGTGGCAAATTATTTGGATTATCTATGAAATGAGTAGCTATTAGTCTGTGTAAATAGACTTGTTTTTTCTTTCCTTTAACAGCTAAAGTCACTCTATAATATCCATTAGGTGCTATATCAGGACTTAAAACTTGTCCTTTCCACTTTCTTGTTCTGCCCAAAGAATCAGTTTGTGTTCTGTTATTACTTTTCACAATACCATCGCTTGAAATCTCATAATATTTTTCATACCCAAAAACATTCTTAAGCATTATAATACCACCTTTCTTATAGGTGTATTATACCACAAATTTGTATCATAATACAACCGCACCGCTTCCCAATACATATCAATAGTAATGGTACTTCCGTTAGGAATAGTCGTTACACTTTCCACTTTCGTGGCTTAGCACGGGATTGTCATGCTACTTTTAAGTAGTTTAGAGTTCCCCCGTTAGCACATACTGATTTTTTGTTTGTGTATGCACACCCTTGATAAGGTTCAATGCGTTTTAATCGGACGATTTGTTTATCCGACATGTCTACCAGTGCCATATTTGCCTTGTTTGCTGCTGCTTCCGTATCTCCGCCCATAGATTGTAATAGACTAGCACTAAAGCTTGTCACACTCTCCATGTAGTCATTTGCTGACAGTCCAGATGTTTTGTAAGCTTCGTTTGCGTATGCTTTAACTTTGTCAGCACTACCTTTAAATAGTGTTTCAATACCACCTAACGATTGTTGAAGGCTTGCTCCTTCTGTCAGCGACTTTCCAATGACCGCACCCAAAGCAACGCCTGTAGCTGCTACTGCTGCGACTGCTGCTATTTTTATACCAGCACCTAACTTACTACCAGCACTTTGACCAGCTCGCTCGGCTTCTGGATCGAATTGTTTCTGTATTGAACCAGATATACCTTTTGCTGACGGCATTACCTGTATATACGCTTGTCCTAATTCTGTTGCCATTTATGAACCTCCCTTCTTTGTATGTTTCAGAAGTTCGTTTCTTCTGTTTGTAAAGTCCTCGCCAGAACTGAATGCAATCACATTTTTTTCTTTTGGTTGAATATTTGTAATCACGTCTACTAAAGAATCTGGTCTATTCACACCTTTTTGGCCGTCTTTAGTTTGCCACCACATCGCTGTGCTTAATTTGTCGCTTATTCCAGCCATTAATAGAGTATCTATTTCAACAGGTTGATTATTCATCTTCATTTTTATACGTGAGTTATTCCTCAAACCAACAGAAAAAACAGCTACCATTTTTAGTGGCAACTGTCTGTAATCATATATGTGATAAGTTTCTGCAAGGTCGCAAATCAATGCGTCCTCATCTGCTTTTATCATTCTAGCAAGGACTAAGAGTTTTTTGTTTCAACATTAGATTGGAACATTTCAGTGATTTCATCTGTCAATTTATCAGCTGGAACAATTCCATCTTCTGTGCGTATGTGGTCTTTCAAACGATTTGTATCTTCTTTACCCAAAAGTAGTTTTAACACTCTTGTAATGGCAAATGGATCTTCGTCGATTTCGCTAACTGCTTCTAGTAATTCATAGTTGTTCACTCGATCTTTAGATAATTCAAATTCAAAGCCTGATTTAGTTTTCATTATTCACCACCGCCAACAGTTGGTTTTTGAATGTATTCGTAGTGCGTATTGCCTGTTGTATCTGGCATAGCTGCGATAGTTGTTTCATACCCGATTGCATCTGCATCTGTGTAACTGATTTCGCCAATCTCTGATACTTTACCGTTTGGAACAACGATACGTTTTAAAATTCCACCATTAAGAACAACATCCACAACTAACACGTGCTCTGTCAATTCTTTTGAGTTTGCTTTGATTGTGATACCTGTTTCTAGCGTACCTTCAACATTGTCAGTACCATAAATTTCACTTAATACGTCAATGTTTGTTGCTTCAATCAATGTATAAGCAAAAGTATCTTCTTTTTCTGTCTGTACAGATGCAACAATATCTCCACCCCAAGCCTTGATTGTTTCATTTGAAGGTGTGTTTGAGTTTGTCAATCCATCTTCCGAGATATATCCTAAACTTTTGTAAGTAACTGCCAATTCTGCTAGTGCATCGACTGGCAACGCAGTACCTAATGGAGCTGAATAAATCGCACCGCCTATTCTTGGTTTCGCTGTTGATACATTCATTGTTGCTGTCATTTAATTTCCTCCTAATTAATAATGTTTAATATCAAATACCGCTTGATAACGATTTTGTTTTGTAGTCGTATCTGTAAAATTGTAATCACTGTTTAATTTGATTCCACGAATGTTATCTAACTCAATCAAATTCTCAACAACCTCTTTTAATTCTTCATTAATTTTAGCCGCTTCATACATTGATTCGGCATAACTTTTAAAAGCAATCGTGGCTGTTGGTAGATGATTTTTTTTAGAACTGCTTGTTTTTTCAAACAATACAAATCTAACTGGAGCTGTTTCTGGATATTGTAAAAAAGACGGTACAGATAAATGACCGTCTAGATATTGTTTTATCAGTATCTCAATCATTTATCGCACCGCCTTTAATAGAGTGTTATTATCCATATTGTCTTTTCTTGCTTTATAAGTCGTAGCTTTTACCGTTGCATTTGCTCGATTCTTACCGACATAAATATCTTGCTCATATCCATCGCCACATCTGTTTTTTATAGCAGTTGCTTGTTTGGTCAGGACAGTTTGCATTTCAGGAGATTTCAGCATTGCCGAAACACCAGCACTATTTAGTTTAAATTTAATTTTACTCATAACGTTCCACCATCACTTTTTTATTCCAGTCTAACGGTATTAAGTGTTCAATTCCTTGTAGTGGAATACCAAACGTTTTCCATGTCTGATTAAAGAACTTTACTTCTTTATTTTCCCAGTCATGCGTGTCGCCTTTAGGAATAGCTAACATGTAAACAGCTTTTTTTCCAGTTAGACTCAACTGATTAACAATATCATCAGATGATGTAGGACTGATTAAAACGTTTTTAACTTCGATTTCAGCATTTGTATAGATAGCATTACCGAATGGATCTTCATCGGATTTGATTTTATCCACTAAAGTAATTGTTATACCTTTTATTTTAGCCATAAAAATCAATCACTCCAAATCGTTGTCGCCTAAGTCCGAGTCTAGCGAGTTCTGTTTTCTTAATGAACAAACCGCCACCGGGTACTAGATAAGTGCCACTCCATGAGTAGCCTGAAGCTGATTCAGATGCTTGTGTGGTTGGTTCTTGGTCAGTAGATGTCATCAGTGTACGTGCAACCACGTCAACAGTGACCGATCGAACAACGTTTGCGTATGTGGGTGAATCTGCGACCATTAAATCTAAATCTTTCCCCACGCTTATTGCTTCAACACGAAGGCTGTCAGAAATGACATCGATTAATGATTCAGCTCGTTCTGTTTCATCGGTTGTTAGAACTCTCCAAAGCAGTCCAACGTCTGATATAGTAGCAAAAATTGCCATATTATCACCTCTTTGTTTTGCTAGTTACTTTCTTGGTTACTGGCTTTTCAGATTTCTTTTCTTCTACAAGTTTCCAGTTTTTACCTTTAATAACAAAAGGGCTATCAAAGACAGCCCCTGTTTCAATATTTTTATATTTCATATTACACGCCTGCTGGAACAATTACTCGTGCAAATGATTCAGCATCTAGGATTCCCCATCCTAAGAATGTTTCAGAACGCAACATAATTTCGTTATGTCCAGCAAGGTCACGACCTGTATTATCTGGGTCACCAGCTGTATGCATTTCTAAACCGATGTTTTTTGAGTATCCCCATTTGAAAGCATTAGCGAAATCGCCAACATAAATTTCTGTATTTCCTAATGTTGACACAGTTTCATTAATATCAGTTTTCATCCCAGCTAAATTATCTGGATTTGCTCCCATTCTAAATTCTGGGTATTGACGAACTCCGTTAACTGCAACTTTAGAAAGGTCACGTCCTGCAACTGGTGACATAGCAATACCATTGTTTACTCCACCAGAACCAGTAACCGTAAAGATAGCATCTTCCAAAACGTCATCAACTTTAGTAGCATCGTAATCAACTGTTTGTGTCACTTTACTGTCAAAATGGTTTGTGTTAATGATGTCAGTTTCTGTTTTACTTCTTGGGTTAACGCCATGTAATGCCATTAAATCAATACCTCGTGCTAATTTTTTTGCATACCCTTCTGAAAAAGCTTTTACAATATCAATTTGGTTATCTTCACTTGCATACCACATTTCAGTAGAAAAACGAGCGCTGTATTCAACTTTAATAGGTGCCATTGAAGTTTTAGTAATAGTTACTCCACCAGCCGCTTTAGCACCACTTTCTCCAACTACATTTATGTCGTTGTCCATTGTAAAACTAAATCTTTCATTTCCTTCAAAAGACATAGGTTCTTGTTGTGATAAAAGCGCTAAAGAACTATGTCCCTTAACTTTGTTAATCATTCCTGCAATTCTTTCTGGTGTAAATAATGCATCCATTTTTTGTACTGTAGCCATTTATATCATTCTCCCGTTCCGTTTAGTTTTTGTACTATTTCTCTTATATCTTCATCATTGTTTTTACTTTTTCCTGCTGGTTCTGTTGGTTTCAATGGCAATGGACTAGGTTTACTTACAAATGAAGCGAAATTTTCAGCATCAGCTTTTAGTTCATCTTCTGTTGTACCTGTCAACCGTCCAGCCAAATTAAGTGGTAAACCGACTTGACTAGCAATTCTGTTTTTCAAAGTATCGACTTCATAACCCTTAACCTGTTTTTGTAAATCACCTAGAGTTGATTCTTGTTGCGTGTATTTATCATTCGTAGCAGTCAATGTTCCGTTCAATTCTTCGACTTGTTTCTCGAGAGTTTCTTTAGTGCTTTTCAAGTCGTCGTAATCTGTAGGTTTTGCTGCTTGAATTGTTTTTCCATGCTCAGCCATAACTTTGTCGATAGCCTCTTTTTCTAGTCCTAAACTTTCTAAAAACTTTCTATCCATATTGCATTCTCCTTTTCGTTTTTTTGACGAAGCAACGACTCCGACGGTTGCAGTTGAGTTTAACGACATCCTGCTTTGGTCGATTTAATGCAATAAAAATAGCCACCCACGAATGAGCGACTTAATAAGTATTTATTTTAAGTTTCCATATAACTAATGATATCTGCTTTGGCTATTTCTAACATTCCCAATGCTTCAAGGGAACTTTCCCAACTGAAACTAGTTGGTACATCGCTGTTATTCATTTTACGAACAATTACAATTGATTCAGTTTCTCCAGATTCTTTTAATGCCTTTTCTAAAACGTCTTTAACACTCATACCACGTTCTTTATGTTGTTTAGCTTCTGTAAAATCCATTTAATTACCTCCTAGCAACATTTAGATACAGCTTCTTTCAGCATTGGATCACTTCCTATTCTTCAGTTTGGTATGTTTCTGAATAGATATCTCACCACCACCTTTAGCGTTTGATTTTTTTCTGATTTCTTTTCATAGGCAAAGAAACTGGCATCCCAACATCCATTGCAACTGGTTCAAGAAAAGTTTCATCTTTAATATTTTTTGCAATGCTTTTAATTATATCTTCAACTGAAATTTTTCCGTTTATCATTCGTTTATCACCAGCCATATACATATCCCACCCTTAATATTTAATCTTTTGTTTATTAATAGGTTTGTTATTCATACAAGACCAATTCGCAAGGATCATACTTTCCATTAACGAAATGTCCGATTCTTCTATTTGTGATTTAAAACCAAATCCACCTTGTGTTCCGATAGGTCTTTTATCGCAATTTGTAATGACTTGAGAAAGAGAAGGTTGACCAGCATGTGACAGTGTTTTTTGGAACAATGCTTGTTCAAATGTGGAACTCGCAATAATCACTTCTTTAACGGTAGGTAGAATAGGTTTTTTAAGCTTTGCTTTCTTCATATCGTCTGCTAAGATGTTTTGACCACTCGCACCATCGATAACGACCTCTTGAACATCCGCTTTTTTAAGGAAGTCAACGATCCATTTGTTCCCATTACGGATTGAACGACAATCAATCGATTCAGTAAAGACATTGTCATCGTCTGTTTTAACAGCAATTGACAACGATACGTTTGTTCCATCGAAACCGTATTTAATACCGGCAAATAGTTTACCTTTTAGTTTAGGAAGTTTTTCAACTTGTAATCTTTCCCACTCTTCTTGACTGATTGCTGATTTAAGATTGTATTTAATCCATAATCCTAATCGTTGGATATTAAAATCTATTTCATCGCTTCTAACTTCTGATTGTATATTTCTTTCAGATAGTCGTAACCCTAAACTTGGATTTGTTCGATACCACAACTCAATATCACGCATATCCGATTGTTCTTCAACGCTCCATTCTGCCCAACCTGTATCGATTGAGTTGCCTTCAAAAACAGATTTTCTAAGGTCTGTAAATATCGTACCGCTAGAAATCGGTGTTGGAGGCGTTCCGCAATAAACGGTTTGTGGATTCTTACTAGCTGCTATTGTATACATCAATGCTGATTCTTGGTCTGCGGTATATTCTTGCGCTTCATCAATAACGAGTAGATCAAAACTTTCTCCCAAACCACCAGATGAAGTTCGTGTTCTGAAATCAATGCGACCACCGCCAATTAATTCAATACTTTCACGACCGGTGGCTTTAATTTTATTGAAGTCTGTTTTTTCTTCAAGCCCACTTTCTTCCATAACGGCCAAAAGACGATTAAAAGCAGCAGCACTGGTTGTGGTCCTGTGAGCAGTGTGCAATTGCTTTTCATTTTTTTTCAATCCTTCAAATTCACGAATGGCCACAACTTCGTTTTTACCATTTTGCCGAGGAATAGAGAAACCAAACTTTAAATGCGTCCATAACCCATCGTCATTTAAAGCCATCATCGGACTTACTAAATTCCCTTGCCATTCGTAAGCTTCCCGACCTGATTTCTCATAAGATTCAACAGCATCATCTGCTAAAGTTTCTTCGTATGGTAAAAACAGTGACTTGGTCGGCATTTGTGAGCCAATTCGTTTATCCATATAATCCATTCCTCATTTTAGCCTTTTCCTAGCCTTTAGGAATTATCGCCATTCTTTCGTCCATATATTTTGTCGTTTACTGTCACTTGGATCATATTCAACTGTGCACCGACATCTATCATGCCTTCTATAAACATCATCAGGAACATCTGGGTATTTAAATACACCAGAAATGGCCTTGCACCACTGACAAGCATTTGCTCCATCGACCGTTCTTGTGATTGTTGGATATAAACCCGATTTAGAATGAAATTCTGCATTCTCTTTTATTGCATCGTCTACAATGCTTTGACTGAAATTGACAATAGGTTCATCTAATATCCATTTAACTTCTTCAAACGCTTCTTCACTAGCGACTCGATTAATAAGGCCATCAATTTTATCTTGTTTTAATGTTGGTTTGATTCCTTTAATTTGAAAACCAGACTTAATATTTAACTTTTCTTGAATTTCAGAAGTTGCTGTAGAAATCAATGCGTGATTATTGCTCAACGTATCGTTTAAAATACGTTCTGCGATATTGTAATACATACGGCCATCAGGTAAAGCTTCCGCAGTAAGAAAACGATTGAAAGACTTTGCTAATAATTCGCCTAATTCAATCGCATAATCATTCGCATCGGAATAACTTGCATTCCCTTTTTTAATCATTTCAAGAACCTTTTTTAAACGACTACTTTGACGTATATTTTTATTGAAATCTTTTTTTATGTTTTCTAGTAAATCAGGTACGATATCAGTCTCCATTTTTAGCACCTTCAATTCCGGTTATGTCACGCAAGTTTTCTTTATCAAAATAATTAGGAACGGCTTGATTCACTTTGATTGCTCCATCTCCAATTAAAGAGATAGTTGAAGCATCCGGTTTAAATACTGGTTCCCATTTAGCTTTTGTTAAATAAAATTGTTTACGTTTATAAGCAAATCCATCACGAAGACATACAGCAAGGAATCCCACGTTCAGGAAACCTAACCCAAAATCTCTTTGTGCTTTTTCGGTTTGTAATCTTAATGTCTCATGTGAAGCTTTGATAGCTTCTGCAGAAGAAGGGTTATCAGTTACAAATCCCAAATCATCCATTGTCAAACCTGTTTCTCCAGCAAAACCTGCAGCTGCAGTACGAAGTTGTTCTGTAAATGGAGACATAGACGGCATTGTAAACTGACCTAATTTAGGACTATCTCCGTCTTCATCTTTATCGAATCTGAGCATAGATGAAATAGTCGCTTTCAATGTATCCATTTCTTCTGCATTCTGAGATAATCCCACAATATATTTCTGTGGCCATGAGTAAAATTCAGCAGTTACATCAGATCGTTCTAAAGTGCGTTTTGCGTATCTTTGGAAATAAACAGCAGATGGTGTAATTCTTGAACGTCCAAAAGGTCTATTTGAATCTGGTCTGTGAATGATTGGAACTAACAATGGATATCCGGCATTATGTGGTAAAGAAACATACAAGTCGCCTTTTTTATAATGATCAGTTCTATCTGGTAAAAAGTGTAATTCTTCAATTGGTTGTCCATAATCATCACGAGAAAGAACCGCATAACCTTCTGTCAGCAGTCGAGTGATTGGGTCAAGGATTCCTGTTGCATCTGAACCTTGAATGACTTGCAATCGAGGTGCTTCTTCCTCACCTTCTGAAATGTAAATGAAACTACATGAATTTACTAAAGTTGATAAAATTGCATCATCAAAAAATATATCTGAACTATTCATCTTAAAAATATCGTTGATATTAAACGAATCATTAGCGAATTCACGAAATACCAAACGGTCAGAAATGCTATCAACTGCTTTTGCACACCAACCAGAAGTTGCTCGGTACTGTCTGCGTAGTTCTGGAGGGATAGTAATACCTATTTCCATATCTATATCTTTCATGTCATAAACCTTGTTGCGATATAAAGCACCTCGCATATATTTATCTAGCTTATTCTTCAAATAATCGCGTCCTAGCAATATTTTCAACTCCTTTGGGGTAATAACACATATCGCACGAGAAAATATGTACA
>Ga0314771_100205_pt1 | contig 13862 bp, 11 predicted proteins | sample MetaGCB42018_FD_204522 | JGI IMG/M metagenome (GOLD analysis project Ga0314771, IMG submission 204522) | Cryopeg brine microbial communities from Beaufort Sea near Barrow, Alaska, United States - CB4 2018 | ecosystem: Environmental > Aquatic > Marine > Coastal | place: USA: Alaska | collected...
ATTTGGATCAGCAGGAAGGTTTTGATTAGATCCACCACTTCGTGATGGTGCGCCTTTCACCACCACCTAAATTAAGTTCGCTTAGGCTCATTAGATTTAGATGGAGCACTTGGCGCTATTAGGTAGATTTTAGGGATTACTACTGTTAAATTTCCAATACGAGATAAGAAATCAAAAGCTACATCACTAATTTATGTGATCAAGCTTGGGTTTCTGTTTTTGATGAGCGGTTTTTTAAATTAATACCGCGCAATATATTTTATTAATGGTAGGTCTGTGAGTAATAGGCCAAAAAATGGAGAAAGACATGAAAATAAGTGCTAGAAACCAATTGAAAGGGACTGTTAAAACGATCAAAGCTGGCGCCGTGAATTCAGAAATTAAGATTGAATTATCAGGTGGTGAACAGATCGCTTCTATTATCACCAACGAAGCCGTTAAATCTCTTGATTTAAAAGTTGGTTCAACTGCATATGCTATCGTAAAAGCATCAAATGTGATGCTTGGCGTTGATCACTAGACAGAGTTGTTCACTGGGTAGACATTGTTCTATTATTTATGGGTTCAAATTTCATCTGTTAATGAAATTCTTTAAATAATTTTGTTTTCTCAGATCTGTTGATTCAAAGAAAGCTCCTGCTTGTTACTAAAACGTCAGTAACAAGAAGGAGCTTTTTAATTGCCTTGGTTGGACAAATAAAAAAACCGCAACACATAAGGTTACGGTTTTTAGATTCTGATGTTAACGATCGACTTTACAGCTAGTTGCTTTGCAGACTATCAAACAAATCCAACATATCAACAATTCTATCTGAGCTGTAACTCTCTAATTAAAAAGCAAAATCATCGCTGCTAAGTGCCATCATAGAATCTACACCATTTTGAATACAAGCTGCGTGGCCTTTTGCTCTTGGTAGCATACGTTGGATATAAAACTGTGCGGTTTTAATTTTAGCTTCATAGAACGCGGTTTCAGTGGTACCGGCTGCCAATTTATCTTGTGCCACTTTAGCCATTTTTGCCCAGAAGAAAGCGAGTGTTACATAGCCTGCATACATCAAGTAATCAACAGACGCACCGCCGATTTCGTCAGGGTTCTTCATGGCTTTACCGCCAATTAACAAGGTCAGTTCATGCCATTCTTTTGCATACGCCATAATAGGTTGAATAAATTCTGCCATCTGTGGATTATCCATATTTTCCTGGCAGAATGTAGTGACATCTTTAGAAAATGGCTTTAACACTTCCCCTTTGGTACCAATGATTTTTCGAGCCAGTAAATCTAATGCTTGAATACCCGTGGTGCCTTCATATAAGCAGCTAATTTTGGTGTCGCGCATTAATTGCTCCATGCCCCACTCTTTGATAAAGCCATGACCACCAAACACCTGCACACCAAGACTGGTACATTCAAAACCTAATTCTGACAGAAATGCTTTAGCAATGGGCGTTAATAACGCTAGCTTAGCTTCTGCATCTGCTTTTATTGCTTCATCTTTTTCAGCATGACCAATGTCTACAAGTTGCGCTAGATACGAAATTAGCGCGCGCCCGCCTTCAGCAATCGACTTTTGAGTTAACAGCATTCTGCGAACATCTGGGTGAACAATAATCGGATCGGCTGGGCCTTGAGGGTTTTTAACCCCACTGATTGAGCGCATTTGTAAACGATCTTTTGCGTAAGCTAATGCTCCTTGAAATGAGGCTTCTGCAGCGGCGACACCTTCACTTGCCACGCCAATTCGGGCTGCGTTCATAAAGGTAAACATACATTTAAGACCACGATTAGGTTCACCAATCAAATGACCTTTAGCGCCATCAAAATTAATGACACAGGTGGCGTTACCATTAATGCCCATTTTGTGTTCAATTGATCCACAACTTACGCCATTTCTATCTGCAACAGTGCCATCATCATTGACATTAAATTTGGGTACGATAAATAACGATATGCCTTTGTTTCCTTCAGGCGCTCCCGGTATACGGGCAATAACAATATGAACAATATTGTCAGACAGGTCGTGCTCACCTGCCGAAATAAAGATTTTAGACCCAGTTAACGAATAGCTGCCATCATCATTGAGTTCAGCCTTGGTGCGTAACATGCCTAAATCAGTACCACAATGAGCCTCAGTGAGACACATAGTTCCTGTCCACTTGCCTTCAACAAGATTTGGCATAAATTGTTGTTTTTGAGATGTGGTTCCATGAGCTTCTATCGTGGCTAATGCGCCATGACTTAACCCTGGATACATGGCAAAACTATGGTTAGCACTGGAAAATAGCTCGGCAATACTGATATTTAATGAATGTGGTAAGCCTTGACCACCAAATTCTTCAGACTGAGATAATGTCGGCCAACCGCCTTCTACATATTGCGCGTACGCCTCTTTAAAACCATCTGGTGTAGTGACAACGCCGTCATTCCATCGACAACCTTGTTGATCGCCAATTTGATTTAATGGCGCAACAACCTGTTCAGTCAATTTTGCCGCTTCAGCGATAATGGCATCAACCATATCAAGGCTGGCATCTTGGTAACCCAAATGTTGATAGTGGGTCTCACAACCAAGTAGCTCTTGCATAACAAACTTAACATCACGAATAGGGGCTTTGTAATCAGGCATTGTTGCTCTCCAAAAAAAGTTCTAAGAGTAAAAAAGGTTAACAGTCTATTTGTTGTATTTGTTCAAACACACAATATTTACTAGCTACAATGTTATGTGAACTGAAAGTATTATCCAAATGCATAATAATTATATGTATACATTCGTTTGAATCATACACTCGTTTGAATGTTCATTTATAAAGCATTATTAGCGCGATGTCGATGCTTACCTTTTACATTAGCCAAGTCTAATATGGAAAAATAAATAAGAGAATGTGGCTATAACGCTAAAACAGCAATTATCACTGCATTATTCTTTATATGAATAGTTGCTTATTAAAACAATTGATTGGTTTAATTTTAAAACACCACTTAGCATGATTTGGCGATTAAATGTTCACTATAAGTGGTAGAGACTTATTTTCAGAATAAATTTTCAAGATAGAAAATTAAGCTGATTAATCCCCTTGATGTTATTGAATAACGCTAATTTTACAATGCTATATATTTACAGGTTAAAAATAATAATGCGTAAACGGCATATATATCTTATGTAAATCAATGGTTTGAAAAGCTTGTTTAATAACGATTAGTCATCGTCTGGGGAAATAAATCAATGAATAAGAATAAAACAATAAACATTAAATATTCTTTACTCGCATTTGCGATTATGGGAGTAATAAGTTCAACGGCCAATGCTCAAGACGAAACAACAAAGACAGCACAAAATGAAGCCGATATAGAAAGAATCGTGGTAACGGCATCTAAACGCGCAAAAGGACTACAGGAATCCCCCGTTGCCATTACCGTAGTAAGCAGCAAAGCAATAGACCAAGCTAAAGTAATGGATATCACTGATTTACAAACACTCGTGCCTACCTTACGCGTCACGCCACTACAACGCTCTACTAACACTAACTTTTCTATCCGTGGTTTTGGCAATGGTACCAATAATACCGGTATTGAGCCCTCTGTTGGTGTGTTTATCGACGGTGTGTATCGCTCGCGCGCGGCGTCTCAAATAAATGATTTACCTAGACTGCAACAAATCGAAGTATTAAGTGGCCCGCAAAGTACCTTATTTGGCAAAAACGCCTCAGCTGGGGTGATCAGCGTAACCACACGAGAGCCAGCTTATTATCAAGAAGGAAAAATTGAAGCTGGCCTTGGTAATTATAATCAACAAGTCATCAAGGGTTATTACACCAATGGTATAACCGATAATTTAGCTTTTAGTTTTTCTGGTGGCGTTAACACCCGAGATGGTTACACCGACAGTGTAGTGGGATTGGACAATATCAATGACCGTGACCGTTGGAATGTTCGCGGCCAAGCACTGTATGAACCAACCGAAGATATTAAATTTCGCTTTATTGCTGACTATAGCAAAATCCAAGAAGCGTGTTGTTCTGTCGAAGACTCAATAAATGGTCCTACAACCGCCGCAGTTCGGGCTTTAGGTGGTATTGTTATTGATGAAAATGATTCATTTTCTTATCAATCAGCGCTTAACTCTGATCCAGATAACAAGGTCAAAGATAGTGGCATATCATTACAATTCGATATTGATTTTGATGGCTATTCATTGACCTCTATCAGTGCGCTTCGCAACAACGACTCTGATTTTATCAATGATGTAGATTACACCTCATTAGATATTTTAAATGAAGGTGGTCACACTGACATTGAAACTATTACCCAAGAAATTCGTTTAACCTCTACCGGTGAACGAGACCTAGAGTGGATGTTTGGCGCGTTCATTTTCCATGAAGAAGTCACTACGGGCGATACTTTGTATTATGGTAATGATATTAGAAATTACTTTGATGTTCTGATGGCCGCGGGTGGCGCCCCGGGGTTATTAGAAGCGGTAGAAGGTGTTTATGGTCTTGAATCTGGTACCTTTTTCTCAAATGATTCAGCAGTAAGTTCTGAATTTGACCAAGAAAATGATGCTTACTCACTCTTTGCTAGCTTTGATTATCACATTACGGACGACTTTACCGCGATTTTTGGCGTCAGTTATACTAACGATAAGAAAGAAGTCACCATTTCACAAAACCATTCCGATGTGCTTTCCGCGTTAGATTTAGCCACTGAACCAACACTGTATGGTGTGCCTATTGGCAGCATTCCACAGCTTGCTCCCGCGGTACCTGTGTTAGCGAGTTTACAGTTCTTACCGCCAATGCTGGGGTTGCCTAATGAGGTAGAGCAAAATGAATCAGATGATAGTAAAACCACCTGGTCACTGCGCTTAGCCTACGAAATTAATAACAATATCAATATTTTTGCCACTGCGGCTACAGGTTTTAAAGCGACTTCTTGGAATTTATCGCGTTATTCAAGTCCTTTTACTGCTGATAAAGAGGCATTAGAAAGTGCCGGCTTAGCCATGTCCAATCAGGTTTATGGTGGTCGCTATGCCTCACCAGAAGAAGCGATGGTGTATGAAATTGGTATTAAAACCCAATTTGAAAATGGATCATTCACCGCAACCTTGTTTGATCAAACCATTGAAGGTTTTCAATCATCTATCTTCATTGGCACAGGTTACGTACTCGCTAATGCCGGTAAACAAAGTACCCAAGGCCTGGAGTTCGACTCCCACTATAACTTAACTGACGATTGGTCGTTTACTTTAGCCGGTACCTTCCTTGACCCAGTTTATGATTCATTTGAAGGCGCATCTGGCCTTGATGGCCCTGTCGACTTATCTGGCGAGAAACCGGCTGGTATTCATGAAGTGAGTATCACCGCGGGCATTGTTTATGACTTTGAAGTATTTAGTGGCGCTGATGGTTATGTTCGTACCGATTATCTTTACGAAAGTGATGTCAAATTAGCCGAAAACACCCCAGAGTCATTAACCCGAGAAGTGAACAGCTTCAATGCGAGCACAGGATTGTCCTTTGATAATGGCGTGAGTCTACAGCTTTGGGTGCGTAACTTAACCAACGATGAGTATCTATTGTCCGCTTTCCCACCGCCAATTCAAGCCGGTAGTTTCAATGGCTATCCAAACCAACCCCGTACATTTGGTGCCAATGTTTCGTACCAGTTTTAAGTAACCCAACAGTCTGTCGTGACGGTAATTAACCATTATTGTTACTACAGACGTTATTGATCATTAGCTATTACAACCAACTAACTGATTTATATCGTGAATTAAGATATAAATTGAATATTAATAAAACAATAAGAACCGCCAATATGTCTATTGAATCTATATTGAAAAAACGTTATTCAGTGCGCGCCTTTCTAGAGACACCTGTGGCTAAAGAAATGCTAAATCAAATTTTTAATCATGCCCAACTCTCGCCTTCAAATTGCAATGTACAGCCTTGGCAGGCGTGTGTTGTGTCAGGGCAAACTAAAGATAAATTGAAACAAAAGTTTATCCAAACCCTGATGAGTGGTGCAACGCCAAATCCTGATTTCAATTGGCTGCCACAATATAATGGTATCCATCGTGAGCGCCAATTTGGCTCGGCGAATGCCTTATATAGTGCCATCGGTGTCACTAGAGAAGACAAAAAAGCCCGCCAAATGGCAATGATCCGCAACTGGCAATTTTTTGATGCGCCCCATGCGGTGTTTTTCACAATGGATAAGTACTTAGACATTATGGGCGCGGTTGATTTAGGCATTTACGCTCAAACACTGTCATTGATTATGGCAGAACAAGGCATATCAAATTGTATGCAAGGTGCATTAGGGCAATTCCCCGATCCAGTAAGAGAAATATTAAATCTACCTGATGATCGCGGCATTTTATTTGGGATGTCGTTTGGTTATGCCGACGACAGTGCTGCGGTTAATAACACCCGAACCGATCGGGGATCGATAGATAACGCCGTGGCATTTTTTGAGTAACCAAGCATTAATAATGAGGTTGAAAATGAAGCTAGAACATAAATTTATGTTAGTGGATAAGGTCAATATACATTATGTTGAATCTGGGCCACAAGCTGACGCAAAAAAGCCACAGCCGACCCTTATTTTTCTACATGGTTTTCCTGAATATTGGGGCGCATGGTCAGCGCAATTAAGCTACTTTTCAACTGAGTATCGCGTCATTGCGCCCGATTTACCTGGATATAACTTAAGTGATAAACCGACTGATGTTAGTTTTTATACTGTGCCCAATTTAATCGCGTTTATGGCTAGGTTTATTCAACTTATCAGCCCTGCCCAGTCAGTCATCTTAGTCGCGCATGATTGGGGCGGCGCCATAGCTTGGCCCTTAGCCGCTTTTCATTCTCAACTCATTAATAAACTTATTATTCTCAATGCCGCGCACCCAAGTACCTTCACTCGCGAGATGATTAATAATCCACTACAACGCAAAAAAAGCGCTTATATTCATCAATTAATCAGCCCATCTGGTGAGTTATTGTTATCACAGGATAATTATCACTACCTGAGTGAAAAGATTATGGTCAGTTCACAAGCCAATGTATTTACCGATGCAATAAAAGCCCAATATCGTCAAGTATGGCGTCAACAAGGCGCCATAAATGGCATGTTGCAATACTATCGCGCCATGCCGCAATTAGCGCCTAATGATCCAGACAATGACAACCCACAAGCGTTCGATGATAAATACTTAGTCAAAACGAGTCAGATTAAGAACACCGCTGATATCAACATACCCAAGATCCGAATAAAGCTCCCCACACTGGTCTTATGGGCCGAACAAGACCTCGCGTTTGTGAATGAAAATCTTGATGGAATTGAGCATTATGTGCCTAATTGCAGCATTATTCGTTTTCCAAACACCAGCCATTGGCTACAACATGAAAGACCCGATGAAGTGAATCGCGCCATCGAGGTATTCATTCATCAGCCAATACTCAGGAATTCATAAAATCCCAAGCTATTCAGTAACTAATCAGTAAATAAGCGAAAATAATAACTAAAAAGGTACTTTATGACGACATCTCAGACGCTGCCCAACCAAGCACTTGTTTTTGAAGTGGCTAAAAATGAGTTAAGCAATACACGGGTTGTTGCACTCAATATCGAGCAACCACTGGCAGAAAACGAAGTGTTACTTAGGATCGATAAATTTGCCCTAACGGCGAATAATATTAGCTATGGCATCACCGGAGAGACCCTTGGCTACTGGCGTTTTTTCCCCTCCGAAAATGACCCACAGCAAACTCAGTGGGGAAGACTACCGGTTATGGGGTTTGCCGATGTTGTATCATCCAATAACGAGGATATAAAAGTTGGCGAAAGAGTGTGGGGCTTTATGCCTATGGCTACCCACTTAACAATAACGGCCGGTAACCTCTCTAAAGCAGGATTTTCAGATGTCAGCCCTTGCCGTGAAGGTTTATCACCAGTTTATTCTAGATTTGATCGGGTGAGTGAAAATCCCTTTTATCAACAAAAAAATGAAGACTATGACATCTTGTTGCGGGGGTTATTCACGACCGCTTGGCTGGTTGACGACTTCATGTTTGATAATGATTACTTTGAGTCCCAGCAATATTTGATCACCAGCGCCTCAAGTAAAACCAGTATTGCCCTAGCCTTTACGATTAAACAAAGAGGTGAACGCCCTGCCATTGGTATTACCTCTACCGCTAACCGCCACTTTGTCGAGTCCTTAGGCTGTTATGACCAGGTGATTAGTTATGAGGAAATAACCACCTTAGACCCAAAGACCCGTTCAATTTTGGTCGATATGGCTGGAGGTAAAACCACGTTATCGAGTATTCATCATCATTTTGCTCAGCAACTGTGTTACTCCTGCCGAATTGGTGCGACGCAACATGGCGATATTGATGTTAATGACACAATGAGTATCAACAACTTACCCGGTGCAACGCCGACGTTCTTTTTTGCCCCAACGCAATTGAAAAAACGCAGCCTAGATTGGGGCGCAGGCGAAACAATGAAGCAAATAAGTCTTTCATTGCTCAATTATATCGAGTTTTGTCGTTCAAGCATCACGATTGCTCATACCCATAATATTCACCACCTTGATGATATTTACCAACAAGTATTGGCTGGGACGGCTGATGCCTCAGAGGGCCAAATAATCTCGTTAACAACAAATTAAAAATGGACTTTATTGACCGAAAAAAGGTCTTCACTAAATGAGGTTATTATGGACAATATTGAGTTAGTGACATTGGTAAACACACAAGTCATCCCAGTGTGCATCTTTTTAATTATGATGGGCATGGGGTTATCCTTGGTTATTGATGATTTTAAACGTGTACTAAAATACCCAAAAGCCGTGGCGATTGGTTTAACTAATCAATTATTGCTATTGCCCATTATTGGTTTTGTCTTAGCCAATATAATGCCATTAGAACCTGAATATGCTGTCGGGGTGATGTTGTTGGTCCTTTGCCCTGGTGGCACCACGTCCAACATGTTTTCTCATTTGGCAAAAGCGGATGTGGCGCTTTCCGTCACCATGACCGCAGTGGCAAGTTTAATCACAGTATTTAGCATACCGATTGTGCTTAATTTCTCTTTGGTTCACTTTATGGGCCAAGGCAATGAATTTCAGTTACCGATAATTTCAACCATGATAAGCCTAATGAAGTTAACCATTGTGCCTATCGCTATTGGAATGTTGATTAGAAGGTTTGCGCCTAAAATAGCCAAAAGCACCCAAGTTCATGTGTCTCGATTTGGGATATTATTTCTAACCTTATTAATTATCTTTTTGACTTACATCCAACAAGATATTGTTATTCCGGCGCTAATTGCCGCTGGACCGGTATCGATTATACTCAATATTTCAACCATGCTACTGGGGTATTATTCAAGTAAATGGTTTGGATTAAATCGAGCACAACGCACATCAATCACAATAGAGGTCGGCTTACAAAACAGTACCTTATCCATGTTTATGGCGTTAACATTACTGGCTAATTATAAGATGTCTTTTACGCCGGCTATTTACACCTTAACCATGTTATTTACCGCAGGTCTTTTAGTTGCTATGTTAAATTCAAAATATTTTAAATCAGAAAGTAATGGCGAAGTGGTTGCCGATAACGCATAGCTGAAAGTCAGTAATGAATCACGATTAGCCAAGCGCTAATTGTGAGTGATGATTTAGTAGAACAATTATTTAAAAACACGTAATGAAAACGTTTGATTAGAACACTGAATGAGAACTCTTAATGAGAACTCTTAATTAGAACTCTTAATTAGAACTGTTTATTAGAACTGTTAATTAGAATAATAAAAGGCAAACAATGGAACTGATCACCGTAGCAATCGAAAATAATGTGCATGTTATTACCCTTAACAATGGCAAAGTAAATGCAATATCGCCTGAAGTTATCGCCCAAATCAACAGCGCGTTAGATCACGCAGAGCAACAAAATGCGGTGGTAATACTAACTGGCCAACCAGGAATTCTCTCTGGTGGCTACGATCTTAAAACAATGAAGCAAAGCGCTGAAGCGGCAATTGCGTTGGTCACCGCAGGGTCAACGTTAGCTCGCAGAATGCTCTCTTTCCCAACGCCCATTATTGGTGCATGTTCTGGCCATGCCATCGCCAAAGGCGCATTTTTGTTACTTAGCTGTGATTATCGTATTGGCAGCGTGGGTCCATTTAAAATTGGCCTTAACGAAGTAGCAATCGGCATGACAATGCATCAGGCAGGCATTGAAATCGCCCGTAATCGTATTCCGCAAAATTACCTGTCGCGTGCGGTAATAAATGCCGAGTTGTTTGCGCCAGAACAAGCAGTATTAGCCGGATTTCTTGATCAAGTGGTTGAGCCAGAACAACTGATGGACACAGCACATGCCGTGGCTAAACACATGCAAACGCTAAATATGGCTGCGCATTTGGGAACCAAGTTAAAAGAACGTCAGTCTATTCTTGCGGCACTGGATAAAGCAATAGAACAAGATAAGCAAATTTCATTGAATTTATAAGGACATAAATATGACATCACAAAAGACTTACCAAACGCTCACAGTCGACATTAACAACAAAGTAGCCCACATCATTCTTAACCGACCAGACGCGTTAAATTCAATGAACATCGACTTTTGGCATGAGTTTCCAAGCGTAATACACGATATCAATAATCAATCGGCGGCTCGTGCGATTGTTATCTCCTCAACAGGCAAACACTTTTGTGCGGGCATGGACTTAGCCGTATTCAGTGTCAACGGCACCGATGACAATCTCGAGTTAGGTCGTAAACACGACCAATTACGTCGCTTAGTATTGAAGTTGCAAGACTGCTTTAGCGTACTAGAAACGGCTCGGATGCCAGTCTTAATGGCAATTCAAGGTGGCTGTATTGGTGGCGCGGTTGATATGGTCAGTGCAGCGGATTGTCGCTACTGCACTAGCGATGCTTTTTTTAGTATTGAAGAAACCAAACTGGGCATGACCGCAGACCTAGGCACGTTACAGCGTTTACCTAAATTGATTTCGATGGGGTTAGTCAAAGAGTTAGCCTACACAGGTCGAAGAATGCCCGCGGCAGAAGCCAAACAAGCAGGCTTGGTTAATCATGTGTATGAAGACCAAGCATCAATGCTAGCGGCGGTATTAGGCATTGCAGCCGACATTGCCGCGCGCTCGCCTTTAGCCGTTACTGGGTGTAAAGAGATGATCAACTATGGCCGCGATCATAGCGTACCTGATAGCTTACAATATATGTCAGTCTGGCAAAGCGGCATGTTCCAACCACAAAACGACATGATGGAAATCTTCAAAGCCAAAGCGCAAAACCGGGCGCCGGAATTTGAAGAATTAACTCAAATCGATCCTTTAAAAATATTCTAAGCATAGGCACTATAGCGCTATTTGAGATTAAAAAATCAAATTGAGTGAATTAATTTAATCGCAAATAGGGCTTAGCCTTTAGAGAGACTATGACAAAACCATTGATTAACCTCGTGCATGCCAATGGCTTCCCCGCTGGCAGCTATAAAACGTTTTTACATGAATTTGATAACGACTATCGCACTGTTGCCCACAATCAATTTGGGCACAATACTGGCTATCCAATACACAGCAGCTGGCAACACTTAGTCACAGAACTTATTGAATTTATTAAGAAACAAGATGAAAAAGTGATTTGTGTCGGCCATTCATTTGGCGGCGTCATTTCATTTATTGCCGCTTGCCAACATCCTGAGCTGTTTCGGGGTTTGGTGATGTTAGATCCGCCCGTTGTCACCGGTGCGTTCTCACATTTACTGAGTTTTATTAAGCGTACCCCCTACATAGATAAGCTGTCACCTGCAGGAAAAGCCAAAAACCGTCAACATCAGTGGGCCGAAAACACTAATTTGGTTGATTATTTTTCACAGAAAACTTTGTTTAAAAATTTCGACCCGCGCTGCTTACATGACTATGCTCATTGCGCCGTGGTTAATCAAAACAAACGTTTAGAATTAACCTTCTCACCTGCTGTCGAAGCCGATATTTTTAGGCATTTACCGACGAATCTTGTTCAATATAAAAATAAGCTTTCTGTGCCGGCTAAACTGATTTATGGTGAAAATACCAATATATTCCCGATTAAGCATTTTATCCGTTTTGCTAAATTAAACGACATCGAGTTAATGACACTACCCAAAGGCGGTCACATGTTTCCACTAGAACAACCGGAAAACACCGCCAATATGGTGAAACAGCTAATTAAAGATTGGTAAGCTTACATTTAGGACGCTGCGCGACTAGATGCTAGGCAGCTCTATCCGTGAGCGCAGCGTTCGCTTGTTATCGCTTGTTATCGCTTGTTATCGCTTGTTATCGCTTGTTATCGCTTGTTATCGTTTCTAAAGCGGTCCATAGGTGCCCTATTATTAGACCCTTTAACACGACACTTTTCGACATGCTAGATCCTGCATGTCGAAGTCGTTTGGGTATACATGGCGATTGTCGCTGAGACTATGATAAAAAGTACTAATATATGCTACTAGGTAAAGAATGCTAACCAAAAGAGGTCCTATTTATGATTAAGCCAATCGCTTTGTTATCTACCCTAACCTTGGCTTTGAGTGCCTCTTACCCAGCATTGGCATTACCTTTAGATAAAATCCAATTGCCAGCGGGTTTTACCATTGATGTCTATGCCGAACATATTAACAATGCCCGCCAGATGGCGCTGGGTGACAATGGAACTGTATTTGTAGGCAGTCGCAAAGCGGGCAATGTGTATGCCCTCATAGACAGTAATAATGACTTTAAAGCCGATAAGAAAATCATTATCGCGACGGATTTGTTTATGCCATCTGGACTCGCCTACCATAACGGCAGCTTATATGTCGCTGAAGTGGATAAAATCTGGCGTTACCCTGATATTGAAAAATCATTGCCTGCTATCCCAAAACCAGAATTGGTGTATGACAAGCTTGCCAATAAAGCACATCACGGTTGGAAATTTATCAGCTTTGGGCCAGATGGCAAATTGTATATTCCAGTCGGTGCCCCTTGCAATGTGTGTAAAAGCGAGCTGCCTTTTGCCAGCATTCTCAAATTAGACCTTGAGACAAAACAAACCATGATAGTAGCCAAAGGCGTGCGTAATAGCGTCGGGTTTGATTTCCATCCGCAAACAGGCGAGCTATGGTTTACTGATAATGGCCGCGATATGATGGGAGATGATTTACCCGATGATGAGCTCAATCGCGTGAGTCAAATAGGCCAACACTTTGGTTTTCCTTATATCCACAACACCAATATTGCAGACCCTGATTTTACTGACTCTAAAATAGCCAAACTGAACACCCCACCCGTATTAACGCTTGGTGCTCATGTTGCCGCATTGGGGATGGAGTTTTATCAGGGTAGTCAATTTCCTGCGGCATATAATCATTCAATATTGATTGCACAACACGGCTCTTGGAATCGCACTAACAAAGTGGGTTATCGTATTATGCAAGTGGCACTTGAGGGGAATAAAATGATTGACTATAAGCCGTTTGCTACGGGCTGGTTAGAGGGCGAAACAAGCTGGGGGCGTCCTGTTGATGTGATGACCCTTACGGACGGTTCAATACTTGTATCTGATGATTTTGCTAATGCCATTTATCGGGTTAGTTATACCAAGTAATAAAAGCCATGCGTTAAGCTTTAACTGTACGATCATGATAAAGTTCGGTCAGTATCAAACTCACTTTTGGACGTGCGACGAGAAGTCGTATGAAGCGCTGTTCACCGCTTTGAGTGAACCATCTGTATCACCAGATGACCCTAGGACTCTGAATTAAGTAGCGAGTCTGACAATGTAACGAAGTCCATT
>Ga0314771_100206_pt1 | contig 13832 bp, 9 predicted proteins | sample MetaGCB42018_FD_204522 | JGI IMG/M metagenome (GOLD analysis project Ga0314771, IMG submission 204522) | Cryopeg brine microbial communities from Beaufort Sea near Barrow, Alaska, United States - CB4 2018 | ecosystem: Environmental > Aquatic > Marine > Coastal | place: USA: Alaska | collected...
CGAAATTCAGGTGTATCGACTATGAAAATAAGTTGTTGCAAGTCAAGGCGAAAAGAAGCGGATTGTCCTTGAGTGTATATTGTCGGCGCTAATTTATATTTTTTGATTCTACAGGTGATTTTTTTTAGATACTATTCCAGCGGAAAACAATATCATTTTACATTTAAAGTAATTATTTCCCACCTACTTCAAAGGTAAATTTATATTTTGAAATCCCAACCCCTCAGCACATTACCCTCCATTCCGTTGCTCTCCATTCCGGGGAAAGCGCTTCGTCGAAAAAGTCTTGGACACAGGCAAAAAAATTGATTCCCTCCGTTTCGCTAATCTTCGAATCCCGAAAAAAGTCGGAAAGGGAACCGCTTCACTCCGGGAACAACTTTTTAGCCTGAGTCCGCCGGTTTTTACATCCTTTCAAGTTTTGTACTTGCCGGAACCTGTTGGAACTTTACCCTGTTAGTTGATTCCTCTTCCGAGCCATTTTACCGTTTTACCATTTTTTGAGAAAGCAAAGGTCCAGAATTTAGAAATTAGCCGGCCTTATAATCGACCCATCCCCAAATCTGGAGGTTCGGGCGGCCTATCCTAATTCTAAATTCCCGGTTAATGGCAGATCAAAAAATGGTAACAGCGAGGGCTCTATAGGAAGTAAATCAACACCGATAAGGCTTCGTTCAGTTCAAACTCTGTTACTTTTTACAACCTGAAAATCAAAAATGGAAAACGCTCCGGATATAAAAAGTAAATCATTTGAAAAAGTGTTAAAAAACAGATTGGTGTTAATTGTTGCAGTTTACCATTTTCAGCCAACTTAATCAGCTTTAAGAACACCAATTCATACCATTAAGCGTGAACTTATTGCACGTAAAAATGAAATAATATGTATCTTAAATAACCGGATTACAGTACATTTCGACTAGTTCTGTGTTTTCAGATTTCGAATTTTACTTCGTGAATAATGGCTCATATTTATGAATTTTACCGAAATTTTTTGTCCTACGACTAAATGATGGTCATGGCAATTTTATGAGATTTTTGTCCTTGGAAAAAAAAGTGGAACAGCAAGAGGATAACACGCTGCGCGATGTTAAGGCTGCTCCACTTTTTTCAACTATATGATTATCAATTAGTTATAAGTTATTTAATTATTATAAAATTCTTGATTTACTGGAAATGCCCTCGAAGCCCCAATAAAACAGCTAAAATTTCCAGTAAACCCAAGAAAACTGCTGAATTATGAAAGATGTTAAAAACATAACTATCGAAAAGAACACTGCTGAACGTTTTTAACAATTTTCTAAAACTCATTACAAAACGCATACAGATGCCATGACAGGGATGCTGGATTTTTTCTTAAATAATGAGATTTCTCCAAAAGAAAATTTTGGACCCACTGGCAGGCGAATTGAAAATAGTCTAAAGAAAAGAATAAATGCAGTGTTCTCAATAATGAAGAATATAGAAAAAACACAAACCAAACCAACCTTTGAAATGTTAATGGCACTTCTGGAACAAGCCGAACTAAAAAAGAAACCCCTGATCCTGGAGAATAACAATTTCCGGGCTGATAAAGAATCTCAGGTTCCGGAATCTTAAAATATGGATTGATCTTGATTGAACAGGCCACGAACTAAAAAATAGAACTCTGATCAGCAAATTATTATTTGTAGAGAAAAATTATAATCCTGGAATTTTTGAAAAAAGATAAAGTTGCACATTTCAGGCTAAATAAAGATTTATAAAAAATATAAAAATCCAATTCTAGCGCATAACCTTTTGTTTTGATTTTTATTCCTTTACTTTTTTGTCAAAATAATATTTAATGTGCATTTTCAATACTAGTTGTTATGCTTCTTCAATTTTTGATAGTGTGGAATTTAAAGTTCATTTAAAGTATTGTGGAATTGTAGCGTACCGAAAAAGGCTTTTAAAGAAAAATTTCTCAACCTTACCACAGCGACGTATTCTGACTTGATCTACCCATATCCTTGCATAAGAAATCGACTTCTACCTAAATAACTTGGACAGCTTCTATTAGGGCAATTTTAATCAGGTCGTTTTCGATTGGGCAACACTTATTTATTGTAAATTAGGTAAAATTTAAGAAATTTATTCAATTAAGTTAAATTCCAAAGAAAAATATTAAAAAAATTTGAACGATTCCCCATCAGGATTCGAACCTGGATCTTGCTCTTAGATTAAGCGGCTCTATCCAATTGAGCTAAGGGGAAGTGTTTTTTACAATCCTTGTTTTAGTGGATTTAAAAATTAACTTATTTCATAGTTTCAATCCTATTTGTTTTATGGAATATTACAAATATATGTAATTAACTTATATCATATAAATAAAATTTATTACATTAGATAAAAATTATCAAATTAAATTCTTAATAATACAACGAATTAGCTACTTAGAAATTTTATCACATTAATAAAATAACAGTGAAATTATGCTCGGCACACTTTTAAAAATAGGCGAATGGCAAAGTCAAGGGAAAAATGAATGGGATCGTTTTTTGGATTATCAAAAGGTAGTTAAGGAAGATAGGAATGGAAATCCTATTAAGAACTATACACTGCCTATTATTTTTGACTTGGATGAAATGAAAGTTATTATTGAAGGCATATATCTTAAAGATTATGACGAGAAAAATGTTAAAGATTTAAAAGCATTTAAAATTAAGGGGGGTAATAACAAAGCAATCTATGCAACAGTTCCTTCCAAGAAAATTATTCAGATATTTAAAACATTTTTTGGAAAAGAAGGGGGAGAAACCAATCAGGGAGAAATTGTAGAGGCGATTCAAAAGCTCGACAAAAGTTTACTAACAGATCAATTTAAGGAAATTCTTTCTACCATTTTTAAACTTAAGAACGAATTTATTGAGGTTTCCTCTAAAAAAAATGATAAAACAGGTAAATTAGAAATCAACCTTAAGGCTATTGAGGAAAAACTTGAGTTTGGTAGGTTTGAAAAATTAATCTTGTTGTCCGTATTTGTCAAATCGAAAAAATATGGATTTAATATTCCGGTACCTTTTTGCGAGATAGAAGGTTACAAAAATTTTATTTCAAAAAGTTTTCTCGGAGATAATAATAAGGAGAAAAGAAATGGCCCAATGAAAACGAAACTTTGCTATGCAAGTGGGAATGTTGAAGAAAATGTTGGGGAACTCGAACTTTCCACCCGGTATAGCCTAAATAAGATGTTTGTGACGGAGACCAGGAATTACGCTACTTTATTCAATAAAAAAAAATTCTCGAGCAACTATCAAGTGAGTATAGAGAATCAAGAGAAATTGGATTATGCTTCTGATTTTTTATTGAATGAGGGAAATTATAAAGTAAAAATAGCGAATATTGATCACGTAATTATTCCTCAATTTCGATATCGAACCAACATCGATTGGGATATGGTTTTAAATGGAATTAAAAAAAAATCAGATCTTCTTTTTAATTTTCGCACGCTTGAAAATATGAACAAAGATATCCTTGACGAAACTGAGAATGTCTATTGGATAAATTTTGTTGCTTTCGAATCTGATGGAAACTTTTTTAAATCAACAGAAATAATTAAGGACGTCAGTAATTTCCATTTCTCAAATGTTGTGAAAACTTTTGTTGATATCGACTGGGAAATGAAAGAAGCGATATTTATAGATTGGGATGCTGTCATGACCGAATATCGTGAGCGAAGATTTTTTAACCTGAATACAGTTTATGCGCTAATTCCTTTGAGAAAAGATAAAGAGAAAAAAAATAAAGCTTTGGATTTATTTAAATCAATACTCGAAAATCGGCCAATAGAAAAAAATAAAATTTATGACTATTTCACTGAACTAATTCTATGTCATTGGTACGAGCGCTACGGCAGTTATACAAATATTCAAAAATCATCTAAAGATTATTTTAATAATTCTGTTCGCGAAAGTGTTTTCAAATACCACGCTTTTATTCAAGTCCTTAAACATTTAAAACTTATTGATATGGAAGAAAAAAACAATACAATTTCCGGGGAGTTACACGGAAATAAATATGATAATGCGATTCATGATTTTTTTGAAAGAATGAAATTGAATCAAGATCAACAGGCGATGTTTTACTTAGGGAGAATGTTAAATACTGTAGAATACATTCAAAAAGGAAAAAATAAAACGGTTATTCAAAAAGTAAATTTTAATGGAATGGATAAAGACGATATTCAACGTTTACGCATTGGGTTAATTGAAAAGGCAAAGCAATATAATTCCATAGGAAAAGTCGTTTTTACCGACAATAAATTCAGCGAACTTTTCAATTTTAATAGCTGGGATATGAACCCGAAAGAATCAGTGTTTTTCTTGCTCACCGGATATTCATTCGGGATAGGAAAAAAAGATGCCGATGAATTAACAGAAAAAGAATCAATAGAAACCATTAATTAAAACCCACTAAATTTAAATATAATGAAATCAACCATTAAAAATTCTTCAGATTATCTTTTTATTTACGAAGCCATCCAATGCAACCCAAACGGAGATCCTGACCAGGAGAACAAACCTAGGATGGATTATGATACGAACACTAATTTGGTTACAGACACCCGCGTAAAACGATTTATCCGGGATTATCTTAAAGCAGTTAATGAGGATGAAGTAATATTCGTTGATATGGAAGGAAATTCCAAAGTAAGCGTTGCAAGCAAACTTGAAGCAGTTGTAAAAAGGATTGTTGAAGCACCTAACGAACTTGAAAAAGCCTTTGCTAACAATCCTGAATTTTTAAAAATTTTTAAAGATATTGTTGCAAAGGAAAAGGATGCAGAGGGGGTTTGGAAAACAATTGCTGACTCAAAATTTAAATATAAAGATGTTAATTATGAGTTGTTAGCCTATTTGGTAAAGGAAAAATTTATTGATATACGAATGTTTGGAAGTGCCTTCGCAGTGGGTGGTTTTACTAAGGCTTATACCGGTCCTATTCAACTCAATTGGGGTTATTCTTTTAATGAAGTGGAGTTAATGGATTCAAATACAATTGTAACCACGATGGGAGATAAAGATGGGAATAGTGGATTTGGCAAAGACTATCGTGTGCATTACAGCTTGCTTGGCTTTAACGGAACAATAAATGCCCCTGCTGCCAAAAGTACAGGGCTTTCCGAAGATGATGTAGAAGTTTTTAGAAATGCCATTTGGGAAAGTATTCCGGCCTCTCCCACACGTTCCAAGCTGAATCAATACCCTAAATTATATTTGGAAATCGTGTATAATGAAGGTGTTTCCAATGGGCAGTTTGGAGATTTAAGGAACTTTGTAGAAGTAAGCCCAAAAGAAGGAATTTCCAAAAAACAAGTACGGAGATTCAAGAATCTAAATTTTGATATAGATGCGCTTCGGAAACTGATAAGCGATAATAAGGGAGCTGGAAAGAAGATTAAAGAAGTGATCTTAAAAACCTCAGCAGATTTCGAGATTTCACTATAACAGAACGCCTAAAAAATTAACTGTTATGGAAATTTTAAGTTTTAAAATAAGTGGCAAATTGGCCCATTTTCGAAAGTACTACGCTAATAACACAGCCTTTAGTTTCACCATTCCGCCTCGAACAACTTTGATGGGAATTGTTGCTGCTGCAATGGGTTGGCCAAAAAATTCATATTATGAGGATTTGGCTTCAGAAAATATCCGGTTTGGAATTCGGGTGCTTTCCCCACTAAAAAAAAGCTTTCACCGACTAAATCTATTGAGTATAAAATCTCTAGGTGACCTTTCAAAAAAGTTATCTTCTGATTTTAGAGGTGAAGGTGGTCGGATCCAAACTCCATTTGAAGTAATAAGTGCTTGGGATATTAAAAAAGGTGAAGTGCAATATCAAGTTTTCCTAACGCCAAATGATGGAGGAGAAACTATTTTTAATCAAATAAAGAAACAGTTTTTAGAAAAAGAACCTATTTTCAATATTACTTTGGGAACAGCAAATTTTACTGCCAGATTATTTAATGTCCAACTTCTTGATGGTGCACAAATAACGAATAAATCCAATACTGATGATTATGTGCTAATGTATTCGGCACTTCCAGTCGAAATAGTGGACGACCTGAAATTTGATAAAGAAGAATATGGAAATTATAATTTTGTTGAAGAGGATATGATGCCGGGAGATTTTATTGGCAATAATAATCGGGAGGTTCGAAAAATGAACCGCTTGCTTTTTTCAACAACACACAACCCACTTCGTGTAAAATTGAATTCAGGTTATTATTCGCTAATTATGGAAGATGAATCCGTAAATGTTCAATTTATAGATCAATAATGTATTATTCCCATAGTAAAATTGATGAATTAGGCAAAACTTACGGCTCTAAGGAACTTAAAGTTCACATTAAAGGAGTACTTCAAAAATCCTTATTTCATTTTTCAGCCAATCTTGATCTGGGTTTTTCCGATAATGAATTAAAGGAATTATTAGAAGTAATTGTTTGTTTTCATGATTTGGGTAAATACACTTCCTTCTTTCAGAACTATCTTTTAAAGAAAGAGCCTATCGATCAAACATTAAAACGTCATGCTCAAATTGGCGGGTTTGCAGCGTATAATTTATTAAAGGATGTTGATGAAAGGAAAGCTCTTTTAGCGCTCTACATCATTTTTTTGCATCACAGCCAACTGATTGACATTCTGCAAATTCGAGAAAAACTAAATGAAAATTTATTAAGGATAATTAATTCGCAGAGGGATGATTTAAAAAATGATTTTGTTGCTATTGAATCTGATCTCAATAGAAAAGGATTAAAAGAAATCATCAAATATCCGGATGAAAGGCGAATTCGTAAAGGATATGGATATTGGTCGAAAAAAAATTCAAGTATTCAAGATTATTTTTTAATCAACTATCTTTTCTCTTTGTTGATTGAAGCAGACAAATTAGATGCTTCTGATACTCCCACTTACGAACTGAAATCGATAAATCCTTCTGCTGTAGATAAGAGATTCGGCTCTCCGGATTCAAACTCCATTGATGTAGATAATATGACCAATAATGAATTGAGAAATTATTGCCGTTCTGTTGTAATTGCAAATCTTGAAGATGAAAATATATTAAAGGAATACGTGTTCACACTTACAGCACCTACTGGAATTGGTAAAACAATGACTGCTTTGGATTTTGCGTTAAAATTAAAAGCTAAAATTAAAGCTGCCTCAGGTATAGAGTCAAGAATTATTTACGCCCTCCCTTTTATAAATATTATAGAACAATCCCTTAACGAATACAAAGATACTCTTCCTGAAGGAACCCATATTTTAGGACATTATCAATATGCGGATATTTTCGGGGAAGAAAATAAGAACCCAAATGTTGATGGGGCAGAAATAGGATATCAACAAAAATTAATGGCTTTGGATACCTGGCAAGCTGATATTGTTATTACATCCTTTGTTCAATTTTTTGAAACATTGGTTGGAAATAGAAATAAGTTGTTAAAAAAATTCAATCACTTTGCAAATTCAATCATCATTTTGGATGAAGTTCAAACGCTGCGGCTAGATCAAATGCCACTGTTAGGTGCTGTTTTACATTATCTCTCAAAATATTTAAAAGCTAGAATTCTTTTAATGACAGCCACCAGACCCAAAATATTTGAATTAGCAGAAAAGGAGATTTTAAATGATGAAAAAGTAGAGGCCAAAGAACTTTTAACTTCATATGAGAAGGTTTTTGCTGTATTTAAAAGAACTTCCATTCAACCTCTATTAAACAATTTACTTGAAGAAAAGGAAAATAGGACATTGGAGTTTATTAATACTATTTTCAGTACAAAATGGCATTCTTCCAAATCCTGTCTTATTGTGTGCAATACAGTAAATCATTCTATTGAAATATACGAGGCTATTAGCTTTTTTTTGGAAGAAAACAACTTAGAAAATCCTATTTATTATCTCTCAACTAATATAGTTCCAGCACATCGACTTAATAAAATTGAGTTAATAAAAACTGATATAAAGAATAAAAAAGCTCCAATTCTGATAGCTACTCAAGTTGTTGAAGCAGGTGTAGATTTGGATTTTGATATGGGGTTTAGGGATATCGGGCCAATTGATTCTATAATCCAAGTTGCCGGAAGGATTAATAGAAATAATGACCCGAATAAATTTTTTGCTCCACTCTTCATCCTCGATTTTGATTCAAAAACTACAATTATGGTTTATGGAAGGCTCACTTACAATCAAGCTAAAAAATCACTTGAAAGTCAAAATTATTTTAAGGAAACGGAATATCTAACATTAGTTAATGAATATTTTGATGGTATTTCTGAAAAAAGTTCATTTGCAGATTCCAGAGCATATTTCAATTCCATGAAAACTTTGAAATATGATTCGGAATTTCCTAAAACAGAGTTTCCAGTATCAGCTTTTCGAATTATTGAACAATCCAATCGATATGCCGCAGTGTATATTGAAATAGATGCTATTGCTGAAGAGGCAAGAGGAAAATACCTTCAGAAAATAAGGAGCGAAATAAGTAAAGTAGAATTCGAAAAAGAATGGAAATTAATATTTCAACAGCGAATTATTTCCGTTCCTAAATACTTATGCGATGACCTGAAATCAATAAATGAATATGAAGAAAATATTCTTTTATTACCTAAAGAAGATATTGGTATAAGATATAATATCCAAACTGGGTATAATAGAAAATATAAAGAGACAAATTCAACATTTATTTTATAAAAATACTTTCTTCCACCAAAACAAGGAAAAAAAATGACCAACCCAACCACCACAACCCTTCCCATAACCCGCATAAAATTCCCCGAAATAAAACTGGAAACACGGGATGCCCATAAATTAAGGGGATATTTTGGCAGGTTGTTTCAGGAACATTCCTTGATCCTTCATAACCATTACGATGACGGGAGTTTTCGGTATAAATATCCTGAGGTTCAATACAAGGTGATCAACGGCGTGCCTATGCTAATTGGCATTAATGAAGGTGCCAGTTTGCTCCCCAAACTTTTTTTGAAGATCAAACATCTCGATATTAACGGACAGGAATATCCGGTCAACACTAAAAATATAGAATGTAAAAATGTGGAAACGGGGTACAGCAATAGCCTGCACGAATATGAATTTTCTACGCTTTGGATGTCTTTAAATCAGCAAAATTATTCCAAATATCACAAATTGGTTGATGAAGCTGAAAAACAGGATATGCTTAACAGCATTCTGGTTGGTCATATTTTAAGTTTCTTCAGGAATACCGAAATAGAATTGCAACCGCACGAACGCCTAATGGCAAAAGTAAATGTGCAGCAAAAAGCCACTAATTTTAAGGAGAATAAAATGATAGCATTCCAGGGAAGTTTTATAGTAAACGCCATATTGCCAGATGAAATTGGACTAGGAAAATCGGTTTCCAGGGGATTTGGGACTATTAAACGGTTAAGCTGATGCAAATTTTTATTAATACATACGGCACTTTTGTTCATGTAAAAGACGATATGTTCGAGATTAAAATCAAGCAGGGAAAAAATCTGCCCGGAAAGGTAAACCACATTGCCGCACACAAAATCACGTCTTTTGTTATGTCAAAAGGATCTGCCTTGAGCACCGATGCGATCGCGCTGGCCTTAAAACATAATATTGACATTGTAATTGTTGACTATACCGGCCATCCAATGGGCCGTTTTTGGCATAGCAAATTAGGTAGCACTACCAAAATCAGGAAGGAACAACTAAAAATCACCCTGAATGAAAAAGGATTGGATTGGGTTAAAAATTGGCTGGAACAAAAACTTGAAAATCAGGCCGATCTTTTAAATGACCTTAAAAAGAACCGAAAACCACAAATGGAATATCTGGATGAGAAAATGAATTCAATTTTGGATTTAAGGAAAAAAATATCTCAAACAACAGGTAAAAACATCAGTGAAGTAGCCGACTCGTTAAGGGGGTATGAAGGCTCTGCAGGAAGAAATTATTTTGATGCACTTTCAGAATGCATGCCAACCGCTTTTGCTTTTAAAGGAAGAAGTTCCCGCCCTGCAAAAGATGAATTTAATGCGATGTTAAATTACGGATATGGAATACTTTACAGCCGGGTGGAACGCGCCATAATGTTGGCGGGCCTGGATCCTTACGTGGGAATCATGCATAGGGATGACTATAACACTAAAAGTTTGGTTTTCGATTTTATCGAACCTTACAGAATATACGCTGAACGTTTTGTTTTTAGATTGTTTACCGGAAAAAAAATAAACAAGGCTTTTTTTGATGAAAATACGGGTGGAGTATCTTTAAATACCGAAGGTAAAGCGTTTTTTGTAGGGCCTTACCTGGAATATCTGGACAGTGAAAAAATAAGGTATAAAGGCAGGAACCAAACCAGGATGAATGCACTGCAACTGGAAGCACATGCAATGGCTAACAGTTTAATTTCTTAGAAAGATGATTATTTGGGTTTTATATGATATCAAAAACAACAGGGCACGCAGCCAGGTTGCTAAGGCATGTTTGCATTCCGGATTGTACCGGGTTCAATATTCCTGTTTTTTAGGCAGCCTAAATCCCAATGAGAAAGACAGTCTGGCACTTCAAATAGAAGGTGTAATAGACGAAAAATCTGATAAAATTTATATTTTTCAGATGAATAAAGATCAGTTAAAGGATTGCATCATGCTTGGACAGGCTTTTGATGAAAAATTGATAACCGACGAAATTAAATCCTTGTTTTTTTAATGCAAAGTTATTATCCATCCCAGATTATTGAGTACTTGTACTGTCCGCGCTATACTTTTTTTGAGTACGTACTATGTATTCCGCAATATGAAGAAAAATTTTATAAAGTAAATAAGGGAAGGGAAATACACAATCTCAAATTGGAACAAAACAAGGATTATTTGCGCAAAAAAATAGGGGCGCAAAATAAATGGCTGGATCAATATTTAGGTATTCCCGGGCTGCGTGGTAAAATAGATGAGGTTTTACAACTCCAAAACAATACGTATGCTCCCTTAGATTACAAATTTGCACTGTGGAATGATAAGGTTTATGAAACCTATAAACAACAGCTTTCCTGTTATGCCGTACTTATAGAAGAAAATTTTAAGGGGCCGGTCAATAAAGGATTTTTGATATATACCCGGTCCAAAAATAAAATTATTGAAGTAGAGATATCCCAAAAAGACAAGGAAGTTATAAAAAAAAGTATGCTTAATATGAGCGAAATTATTGAAAACAATAGATACCCTAAAGCAACTTCTTATAAAAAAAGATGTGTAAATTGCACCTATAGGAACATCTGCACGAAATAGGCCCGCTGGGTTCAAAATTATTTTGAGGATGATAAAATTTGCAACTTATGGCAGATATATCAAGGGACACGCTTTACGGAAATACGCAAAAAAACGCATCAAAAACGTTCTTTGACATATTGAAAAAAGCATATTTAAATTTGTTGAATGCCCTGGTAAGCACAGCAAATTTGCCATTTGGGCAAAAAATCGTCTTAAAGACCACAATTCACAGAAACTAGAATTGAAACTTAGTAAATTACGACGAATAGACGAAGGGCGAAGGGCTTAAAGACCACAATTCACAGAAACTAGAATTGAAACACCCACCACTTAAGGCAGCCGACGCAACGTTCGCGGCTTAAAGACCACAATTCACAGAAACTAGAATTGAAACAATAGTAAAGATATTCGTCTAAAATTATTTGCGAACTTAAAGACCACAATTCACAGAAACTAGAATTGAAACAAACGGACCGCTTCAGGGTCATTTTTTTGAATATAACTTAAAGACCACAATTCACAGAAACTAGAATTGAAACAAAGGTGCCCGCAGTTGGCTGCCTTCTTCTTCAGGACTTAAAGACCACAATTCACAGAAACTAGAATTGAAACATCGGGATTTCGAGTTCCTGGTGTCCCGGTTCGCTTCTTAAAGACCACAATTCACAGAAACTAGAATTGAAACAAACCGAATTATTATAGGCGTTAAAGGGCGGGTTAACTTAAAGACCACAATTCACAGAAACTAGAATTGAAACATAATACCGGTCAAAGGCGGGGCGCTGATCGCCGATCTTAAAGACCACAATTCACAGAAACTAGAATTGAAACTTAAATCAATTAAAATTTCCATTATGCGGCGTTTTTCTTAAAGACCACAATTCACAGAAACTAGAATTGAAACACGAACCAACGGACGCCGGGATCTTAGACGCCTTTAACTTAAAGACCACAATTCACAGAAACTAGAATTGAAACTCAGGGTTCGGACTTGTATAATTATCTTTGTAATATCTTAAAGACCACAATTCACAGAAACTAGAATTGAAACACGCCGACGGTTTGAGTATTAGTTTTAATTTAAAAAGCTTAAAGACCACAATTCACAGAAACTAGAATTGAAACATCCCGTATTAGGTGATGTGGATTACCAATATTACACTTAAAGACCACAATTCACAGAAACTAGAATTGAAACAAGAAGGTTGCTTATGAATCCTGGTTCAATGTACACTTAAAGACCACAATTCACAGAAACTAGAATTGAAACATAATATCTATTTGAGCATAACACTCTTTTTCTGAGCTTAAAGACCACAATTCACAGAAACTAGAATTGAAACTCTATTGATAATTGCAGGCAAGATTACACTACTAACTTAAAGACCACAATTCACAGAAACTAGAATTGAAACCTGCTCCAGGTTCTAAACTTATCTATTGCCGTTGTCTTAAAGACCACAATTCACAGAAACTAGAATTGAAACGCACAATAGACAGGAATTATCATAATAAAATAATATCTTAAAGACCACAATTCACAGAAACTAGAATTGAAACGCAACCTGATTATTCTTTTTGTCATAAACGGTTAGGCTTAAAGACCACAATTCACAGAAACTAGAATTGAAACATAGCTGTGTATTTTGATACTTTTAACCCTGTTCGTCTTAAAGACCACAATTCACAGAAACTAGAATTGAAACCCTTCATTGATTATCTTAGCCAATTCCTTTTGTGTACTTAAAGACCACAATTCACAGAAACTAGAATTGAAACACGAACTCATTCAAACCGGATGGATATCAGTAACCCCTTAAAGACCACAATTCACAGAAACTAGAATTGAAACTGAACCGCTATTTTCGGGAAGTAAAAATGAATTGTCTTAAAGACCACAATTCACAGAAACTAGAATTGAAACATTAAACCAGAACAAGAAAAACCAAACATCACTATCAACTTAAAGACCACAATTCACAGAAACTAGAATTGAAACCAGCAGACACGCATAGCTGCATTAAGGGGCGGGGACTTAAAGACCACAATTCACAGAAACTAGAATTGAAACTTGCTGAGCGCAAATACACGAAACAAACCCCAGGAACTTAAAGACCACAATTCACAGAAACTAGAATTGAAACACGCAATTAAACGGACTGGGAACTGTTTTAAGTAAACTTAAAGACCACAATTCACAGAAACTAGAATTGAAACTGCACGAAGATAAAACCAAGGTTTTAGAGTGGATTAGCTTAAAGACCACAATTCACAGAAACTAGAATTGAAACACCTCTAGATTCCAATTTATATAATTATGGCATACCCTTAAAGACCACAATTCACAGAAACTAGAATTGAAACGCCTTGAGTTATATAGGTGAGGAATTTGTAAACAAAGCTTAAAGACCACAATTCACAGAAACTAGAATTGAAACAAGGCGCTAAAGGTGTCCAGGGGTATTTTGATTCATCTTAAAGACCACAATTCACAGAAACTAGAATTGAAACACTGATCTGCTTTATCGGTTGCAATTTCGTTTAAGGCTTAAAGACC
>Ga0314771_100207_pt1 | contig 13749 bp, 9 predicted proteins | sample MetaGCB42018_FD_204522 | JGI IMG/M metagenome (GOLD analysis project Ga0314771, IMG submission 204522) | Cryopeg brine microbial communities from Beaufort Sea near Barrow, Alaska, United States - CB4 2018 | ecosystem: Environmental > Aquatic > Marine > Coastal | place: USA: Alaska | collected...
CGGATATTTCCTTAGGGGATAAATGACAGTGATAATCGATAATAGGTTGTTCTGCCGCATAATTGAAATACAGCTCTTCCGCATATTTATTCTGCAGCAAAAAATTATCGTTTATAAATGTTTTATTTTTCATATTTAAAAGCTTATTCGTTCATAGGTTTTCCTATGCTAGCCAGGATTCCTCCGTCTACATAAATAATTTGTCCGTTAACAAAACTGCTTGCCCCGGAAGCGAGGAAAACTGCTGTTCCGGCTAAATCCTCAGGATTTCCCCACCGGCATAGGCACTTACATTCTAATTGATTTCCTGATGCCCATTTCCAAACCTCTCAATTCCGCCAAACCCCTCAATCTTCCTATCGCGGAATAACCCGGATTAGTTTTTTTATGCAAATCATCTAACATTTGATGTCCATGGTCCGGGCGCATTGGCATTCTTATATCTTTTCTCCCGGCAACTTTTCTTTTTTCCTGTTCAGATATTAATGCTTTCATGACACCAAACATATCCACATCTCCTTCAAGATGGTTTGCCTCGTGAAAGTTACCAAGGGCATCCCTTTGTGTACTTCTTAAATGAATAAAATGAATCCTTTCCCCTAATCGTTCCACCATTCCCGGCAAATCATTATCCGGACGAACTCCGAAGGAACCTGTACAAAATGTCAATCCATTATTAGGACTATCCACAGCCTTGTATAAATTTAAAACATCTTGTTCTGTACTCACTACTCTTGGCAAACCCAGAATTGGAAAAGGAGGGTCATCCGGATGTATGCACATTAAAACTCCAGCTTGTTCAGCGGCTGGAATAATTTGTCCTAAAAAATAAAAAAGGTTTTGTTTCAATTCTTTGTCTCCTATAGAATTATAGGTTGCCAAAATAGCATTGAATTCTTCTAAAGAATAACCCTCTTCCGCCCCGGGTAATCCGGCAATAATATTATTAATAAGACTTTTCTTTTCTGCACTGCTCATTTTTTCGAGCATCACTTTGGCATTATGGATTTGTACTGCTGTATAATTTTCTTCAGCACCCGGCCTTTTCAATAAAAACACTTCAAAAACAGTAAATGCGGTAGCATCAAAACGTAAGGCTTTAGAACCATCTTTTACCTCATATTCAAGATTAGTACGCGTCCAATCCAAAACCGGCATAAAATTATAGCAAACGGTATCAATACCACAGGCTCCTAAATTTATAAGGCTTTGCTTGTAGTTATCTATGTAAATTTTAAAGTTTCCAGATCGTGTCTTAATATCCTCATGAACAGGAATACTTTCAACAACCGACCAGGTAAGCCCGGATTGTTCAATGATTTCTTTACGTTTTTTTATTTCTGAAATTGTCCAAAGCTCTCCATTTGGAATATGATGCAATGCTGTAACAATTCCGGTAGCTCCGGCTTGTTTAATATCTAAAAGGGAAACAGGGTCGCCAGGCCCATACCATCTCCAGGTTTTTTCGAGAATTAAGCTCATTTTATAAGTATTTTTTATTTTTTAAACTCCGCTAAAAGCACTAAATCCACCATCAATTGGTATCACGACTCCTGTAACAAAAGAAGAACCCTCATCACATAACCACAAAGTGGTACTGATCAAATCTTCAGGTTCCCCAAATCTACCCATCGGTGTCTGCTCGATTATAGTATTTCCTCTTGGTGTTAAATTCCCACCTTTAGTTGTTAGCAAAGTTCTGTTTTGATCGGTAAGAAAAAACCCCGGGGCCAATGCATTCACCCTGATTCCAACCTTTGAAAAATGAACAGCAAGCCATTGGGTGAAATTTGAAACGGCTGCTTTAGCTGCGCTATAAGCCGGAATTTTTGTTAAAGGCGTAAAGGAATTCATTGAAGAAATATTCAAAATACTACAGCCTTTTTTCCCTATCATATCCTTTGCAAAAACTTGTGTTGGCAATAAGGTTCCAATAAAGTTCAGGTCAAACACAAATTTAATTCCTTCAGGATCTAAATCGAAAAACGTTTTAAAGTCAGTGGTTTCATCAGTAAGATCTTCTTCTAATAAATAAGGGTTTGAAGTAGTTCCTAGCGGGTGATTTCCTCCGGCTCCATTGATTAATATATCGCAGCTCCCCAATAAATTATTCACTTCTTCTTTTGCGGCGTCCAGGGATTCTCTTTTCAAAACATTAGCTTCTACACCAATTGCTTTACCACCACCTGCATTAATCTCATCTGCTACTTTATTTGCGGCTTCAATTCTTAAATCCAAAACAGCTATTTTATGACCTGCCTTTGCGAGGGCTTTTGCCAAGGTGCTGCATAAAACACCGCCTGCTCCTGTTATTACTATTACTTTACTCATTTTTTAAAATATATCTATGTTGTTGTATATACAGTTATTAATTGTTTTGATCAGTTGTTTCTTATTTCAAAAAAAAAACTCAATTAAGATTCATAATAATCTTTTGATTGTTTGTGAACAATTTCATTATTGTACATAGCATCCAGGCCCATTTGTACGCAAACCGCAGTATTAGCCCCTGTGATAATATTAGATTCTGGTTTAGAATTATTTAAAATACTATCCCTAAAATCCATTAACGCCTGTTTACTTGGTTCGGCATGTTCAACTTTTATTGGAATACCCTTTCCCTGTTCCCACTGTTTTGTTGCCCCGGAAACACCATCTACATTTCCGATTTCCTTTTTGTAATTGGCTTCTGGATAAATCCATGCTTCTTTATAATCCAGTATAATTGTTCCTTTATCCCCCATCACCTTAATTTGATAGTCATCCATGGAATTACTGGTCAAGCAGGTAAAAGTTGCTTTTACTCCTTTAGGATAACTATAAATAAGATGAATATTATCAAAAGTTTCACGGCCGTCTTTCCAATAATCGATTCCACCTACGCCCATGACCTTTTCGGGCGTTTCTCCCAATACCCAGTTCACAAAATCTATTTGATGAGAACACAGCTCGGCAACAAGTCCACCCGAGTATTCCCTGTACATTCTCCAATTAAGGGCCCTTTCCAATTCGGGGCGAGGAACAGACCTTCTCCAGTTACCATTGCGATTCCATTGACATTCAAAAGCGGTAATTTTTCCAATTTCCCCGTTTTTTATCAAGTCCACCACGTGATTATAAAGTCGTGAACTGTGATATTGATGCCCGGTTTGAAATATTTGAGGGGATTGAGATACTTTTTGAACCAATGAATCGATTCCAGAATATCCTTTGGCCATCGTTTTTTCAGAATAAACATGTTTCCCAGCGTCAATGCTGTCGATAGCAATTTGGGAATGTGTGTTAAACGGGGTTGCAATTAAAACAGCATCAATATCTTTGTTATCTAACAGTTTACGATAATCGGTATATGCTTTAGGATTGTTCCCTGCTTTCGTCAAACCGTTTTCCAATCTAAAAGGCAACACATCACAACAAGCGGTTACATTGATTCCATCTATCCGATTTAAAACTGGTATAAGTCCACCTCCTCTATCTCCTGTTCCAATCACACCTATATTAATAGCATCATTAGCCCCATTATGCGAAATAAAATTCCCCAAAACAGATGTTGAGGTTGCCAATGCCATTGCTCCTAAGCCTCCTTTTATAACAAAATCCCTTCTTTTCATTTTTTTTTATAATTTAAGTTCCCATCCAGGTTCATAATTACGTCCCCAAAGTTTCATGGCATCACGGTCAAACATACTGCCTGTTTTATCATCAATAGCGAATCCTTTTCCAATACGGGAAGCAATATTTGAATAGTGTACCATAGCCATGCTGATACTCGCATCCTCAATTGGTGCAGTCAGCTGCGCTTTCCCACGAATCGTTTCAAAGAAGTTAATCATGTGCGAGGTTGACATATCACCTCCACCACCCAAGGCGGTTCCTGCTTCGTTAGATTCCGAATTACTGGATTTAATTATTTTTCCACTTCTGTCATAAAGTATATATTTCCCACGATCGACAAAAACAGAGCCTTCACTACCATAAATTATAGTGCCGCGACCACTACCTCCGTATGTATCGTAACCATTTCGGCTTTTACCATCCCATTTTATAATTTTATCGTCCGCAAAGCGAAAAGTCGCCTCCATAGTGTCGTACATCTCCCATCCATCTTTGGCAAAATGGCGTTTGCCAGCTTCAACATCAACATGAAGAGGGAAATCGACGTTCAAAGCCCAACGCGCTACGTCCAATTCATGAGTTCCATTATTCCCGGCCTCCGCAGTTCCATATTCCCAACCGTACCAGTGCCAGTTGTAATTCCAGGTTTCTTCGGTGTAGTCACGTCTTGGGGCAGGACCTTGCCACAATTCCCAATCCAATCCCTGTGGAACAGGAGCTTCTTTTTGAACAGGTACCTCACCCCTGGAGCTAGTGTAAAAAGCTACAGCTTTATAAGGTTTTCCAATTATCCCGTTATGAATTTCTTCCACTATTTCCACAGTATGATCCGAAGATCGTTGCTGGTTGCCCATTTGTACTACTTTATTGTATTTTTTAGCAGCATGTACCAACAATTCGTTTTCATTCATGTTGTGACTGCAGGGTTTTTCAACATATACATTTTTTCCTGCGTTCAAGGCCATAATAGATCCCGGTGCATGCCAATGGTCTGGCGTGGCATTAATCAAGGCATCCACCTTTGGATCCTCAATCACTTTTCGGATATCATTTTCCAATTTCGGTTTATAATCTATGTGCTCCGAAAAATTTCGCAATGCCTGTGTGCGCTGGCTTTCCATAACATCGCACAAATACAATAAATTAACATTGGCCTCTTTTCTGGCAATTGGCTCATAATATGCTCCCAACCTGCGGCCAAGTCCTGCAATGGCCACATTTATCCTGTCGTTGGCACCCATAATACGGCGATAACTACTTGCTGACATTCCCATTGCCGAACTGCTCACTGCAACGGCTGCACTTCCCAAAATTGTTTTCGCGATAAAGTTTCTTCTTGTGGTCATTGAAATTGAGTTTAAAGTGATTTTATTTTTACATTCCTGAAAGACACACGATTTCCATGGTCCTGCAGAAGGATGTGCCCTTTTTCTGCTTCCCCAAAGTTGGGCCATTCGACATATTTGCTATCAGATACCAATTTTCGATATTCCGGACTTTTTCGTTCATACTCCAAAACTTTTACGCCATTTAACCAATGTTCTACATGGTTATTTTTTGAAATAATGTATGCGCTATTCCATTCCTTAATTGGATTCACTAGCTTGTTGGGATCTGCTTTGATTAGGTCGTAAAGGGATGCAATCGTTCTACTTCCTTCGTGGTTTCCAAGTTTCGCATCAGGATGGTTTTCATCATCCAAAATCTGGTATTCCAATCCAATAGAAGAGCCGGGACCTTTATTGATATCGGTATCTACATAATATTTAATGCCGCTATTGGCACCTTCGGTAATTTTGAAGTCTACTTTGAGCTCAAAATCACCATACAATTCAGTTGTTACAATATCTCCGCCCGCATTGGATTCTGCCCCACCTGAAGCTAAAACAGTAAGCTCACCATTCTCGATAACCCATCCATTTTCGGGAAATTCATCTAAACGGGCACCTCGCCAGCCACGAGTGGTTTCACCATCCCAAAGCAATTTCCATCCATCTTTTTCCTCATCTATAGTCAATCTGTTTTTAGTGATTACAGGTTTTAAGGGTGAAGTCATTGTATATTTATCCAGGTCCGTGGTAAGGATTTTTATGTTTTTCCACATAATTTTGGTTCCTTCCTGACCGTGGTTTCCAATGCCGTGCACCTGTAAGCCTAAAAAGCCACTGTGTGTCATGTCATCTATGAGGTGAGCAGCGGGTACTCCATTGATCCATGTTTTTATAGTATCTCCAATTGCCTCGATTCGGTAATTGTTCCATTCGTTTTGTTTAAAAGCTTCCTGAGCCTTGTTGTTATCGGCCAGTGGAAATAACCAGCCTCTCCTTTGTTCATCATAAATTCCGGCGCTCCAAGCCCTTTCGGCGGGATCTATTTCAATTTGATAACCATGAACCACTCCGTTCCTATAACCAGGAATGCTGTTGCTTCTAATTTGTATACCGGAATTCATTGATGGATCTACTTTATAATCCAGCTCAAGGATAAAGTCCCCATACATTTTATCCGATGTCAAAAAGGAATTTGGGGTATTGGCCACAGTCGTTCCCACTATGGCTTCATCTTTCACTTCATACAGGGCATTGCCTCCTTTAATGGAAGACCACCCGTTTAAGGTCTGGCCATCAAACAAACTTACCCATGGAGTTTTGTCTTTTTGAGATTCTGTGCAGCCAAGGAAAAAAGGTAAGACCAATAATATCAATAATTTGATAGTGCAAACTTTTGTAGTCAATTTCATCTTAGTGTGATTTATGATTAATTAATATTTTTTATGGTTCATACCATTTATTTTAATCTTAGACAAAATAGTGTGCGCACACTATTTTCAAAATATCTATGCGCCAAAACATTTTTAATTATCCTTTAAATAAATTGGTTCCGTGTCCGCACACAAAACTAAAGATATTATTTGATAAATTGCCTTTATATTGATCTTTTCATGGAGTTTTTAATTGTTTCCGGTCCGGACACTAATATACTACTCCCCATCTGTAAGACAGTTTAAAGATATTCAGCTGCTCCCTTTTGGTTGTAGGATTCAATAATTCATTTCTTGGTGGAAGCCTAGTCGTTAGTTGCTAATGTCCTATTGGTGAAATCATCGCGAGAAAGGCATCAATTCGTTCTGATTTGTTTTTAAATATTATACCTACCCAAAGGGTTTTTTCGCCAAAATGAATATCGTCGTTACTGCAAAATTCCACATCAAATAGGCTAATCAGATAGATTTCAATTCCTGTACTCGATTAGAAAGATCCCTGTAACGGTGATACTTGATATAAACCCTTTTGCAATAGGCCTTAACCGTTACTTTAATTTCTTCTGTGAAGGAGTCAAAGTCCATTCGCCTTCTATCAGATGGGATATTTTTATTTTATTTCATAGGCAGCTTGTAGTGTTTCTGATTGTTAAATTTTACATTACTGTTGCTAATCTTTTTTATGAATAATCACGATATGTATGCCTTTACTGCCCTAGGAAACAACTTTGTTGCATTTTGTATTCCTTTATTGAATCGTGTTTTTCCAAAGGATGAATTGGTGGTCAAAATCATAAAATCAATTGGTTTGTTTTCTTGCCAACTGCTTTTAAAAAAGTCTTTTCTAATACCTCTGGTTCAATTGAAAATTAATACAGTATAAAAGCTGTTAATAAAAGTATTTTAATAATTTTATTAATCTATGATTTCAAACCTTATTTTTTGGTCATTCACAATAACAAAGTAATCTCCGGTCTCTAAATGCCTTTCCCCAAAACTATCTACATAACTTAAATCGCGCATAGGGTCTATTTCAAAGCGATACGTTACTTTTTCTCCTGCTTTAATCAATTTTTTCTCGAAGAATTGCAGTTCTTTCATAGGCCTGGAAATATTGGCAAATGGATCTCTTATAAACCATAAAACAGCTTCTTTTCCATCTGCTTCTCCTGAGTTTGTAACTTCTATTTCAGCAGTTAATATTTCATTTATTTTAATTTGAGTTGAAGATAATTTGATATGACTATACTCGTAAGTTGTATAGCTTAGACCATGCCCAAACCAATATAATGGATCTCTTGGTATGTCTTGATAGTGACCTAAGGTTGGCCTAGCAGATTCACGCATGTTGTAATAAATAGGAATTTGCCCAGTACTTTGTGGAAAGGTTATTGATAATTTCCCTGATGGATTATGTCTCCCCGATAAGATGCCAGCGACCGATGAACCCGACATGGTACCAGGTTGCCATATTTCAACCACGGCATCTGCTAATTTATTTAATCTTATAAGCTCTAGTGGTCTTCCACTAGAAAGTACTAAAATAATGGGTTTTTTAGCTTTTAGTAATTCTACAACTAAATCTTCTTGAATTTTTGGTAAAGCAATTGTAGAACGAGATCCATTTTCGCCACTCCAATGTCTTTTTTCTCCTAAAAATATAATTACTGCATCTGATTTTTGAGCTGCTTTTAAGGCATCTGAAAAGCCGTTTCTATCTTCACCTTCAAAATCGCATCCTTTGGCATAATGTAAACTTGCTTTATTTTTAAACTCCTTTTCAAGCCCTTCAAAAATGGTTTCTACATCTTCAGGTCTTCCCATACCTTCCCAACTGCCCATAATATTTGTAGAATCTTTCGCCATAGGACCAATAATCGCTAGATTTTTATATTTTGAAGTTATGGGTAGGGTTTCATTGTCATTCTTTAATAAGACCATAGATTCAGCGGCCAGTTGTTCGGCTACTTCTAAATATTCTGGTAATAAATATCGTTTCTCTTCTGAAACGACATCTACATAAGGATTTTCAAAAAGCCCTAACATCATTTTAACTCGTAAAATTCTACGAACTGCCTCATCAATAGAGGTCATTGGTACTTTTCCTTCAGTAACTAATTCCGGTAAATAATCAATGTACACATTATCAACCATATCCATTTCTACACCTGCTAAAAACGATTTCATTCCAGCTTCTTTTTTGTCTTTAGCAACCCCTTGTTCAACTAAATTTCGAACAGAACCCCAGTCTGAAATTACAAACCCATTATGGTTCCATTTTTCTTTAAGTATTTCGGTTAGCGTATAATGATTTGCAGATGCAGGAATACCAGAAATATCATTAAAACCACTCATTACCGTAGCGGCTCCAGCATTAATGCCAGCTTCAAAAGGTGGTAAAAATGTCTCCCAAAGGGTTTGCATGGATACATCACTGTAGTGGTAATCTCTACCGCCTTCAGATAAACTATATCCAACGTAATGTTTTAAACAGGCAGCAATGGTATATTTATCGGCAAGATTAGTACCTTGATAGCCTTGTACTGCCGCAATGGCGAATTGAGATGTTGCATATGAATCTTCGCCATAACCTTCTGAGACACGTCCCCAACGGGCATCCCTAGCTACATCTAGCATGGGTGAAAAAGTCCAGTCTAAACCAGATAGCCAGCTTTCTTTGGCAGATATTTCGCAAGATTTTTTTACCAAATCGGTGTTCCAAGAGCAGGCTTGCGCTAAGGAAATTGGAAAAATGGTACGGTAGCCATGAATACAATCAAAACCAAAAATGATAGGAATGCCCAAACGAGATTCTTCCATCGCCTTTTTTTGAATTTGATTTCGATATTCAGGATTAGTGCTTCTATAAAGTAGTGAGCCAATTAAGGGACTAATTTCATTCATTTTTTCACCAATATTGTTTGGGTTAGCATTTTTCCCATACGTCCATTGATTCATTTGCATGATTTTTTCGTCTAATGTCATTAAACTTATTAAATTCTCAATACGGTCTTCTATAAATGCATTTTTGTCCTTATATAGCTCCTTGTTTTCTTGCGAGAATATATGAGAGCCATTAAGAATTAAAAAAACTATTATTACAATCTTTTTAGTCATTTTTATTTTTTTTAAATGCACCAGCAAGTTTATTAATTCGTATTGATTATGATATCCGTAATTAAATTCCATTTATTTCCTGCCTTATTATTAGGGAAATAAATCCAATAGTTTTTGAAATCCATTTCAGCAGCACAATAGTTGTCCAATTCGATTTTAGAGCTTTTCAAATCCAGGGAGATCAACGAAAAGTAGAACCAGAATAGTATTTATAAATGTTTATTTGTGACATAGAATTTAGATTAATAAAAAGAATGTTACAGATACTTAAAGTTTTTAACCTTAAAATTTTCATTAAATTTTAAGGTTTGAATTAGTCTGTTTTATTGTCTAAATATTGGATTAATTCATAAGTATGATCATTTAGTAATTTCATATTATCAATTAATGGCTGATATAAATCATAGTTGCTATTTACAATTCCTTTATTTGAATCTCTGTTTGATGGATCTGTTGTTAAATCTAATGGATCATTGTCTTGATAGGTAAACCAATTCCAACCAACACAGACTTTGCTTTTTAAAAGTTCAATGGTAAAGTTTTGGTAGAAATATCCTCGGTCTTTTTGTGTTGGCACATTCCAGCCAGCACCAGATTTATTGGGTAGTCCAGAATCTTCCCCTTTAGTGTACCATTCTGTAATTAAAAAGGGTTTACCAGACCAATTCCCCCAATTTTCCATGATTGATTGATCGGGTTCCCATTTTCGGTAATGGTTGATAGATATAATATCCATATATCGTCCTGCCACTTCAAATATTTTTGGATTGTCAAGTTCATCTGATTCTTGATTGAATCTACAACCTAAATACAAATGATTAGAATCGTATTTTTTAATTGCGGTGAACACTTTTTTCATATAAGTTTCAAAGTAAAACCCAGTGAAATCGACACGGTCTTCTTTTGTTATATCTGATATTGATGCATCTTTGCCTTTACGATTATCCAGCCATTTTTTGGCAGCAATATATCCAGGTTCTGTTTCTCCTAATTTTGTTAAATGACGGTCTAGTGCATCATCTATCCAGGGCAATTCATTATCTGTAAAATAACCCAACAAATACTTGTCATTGGCATATTGAGCAATTGTTGATATGGTTTTCTCAATGTAGCTATCAAATTCAGGGTCAAAAACCATAACCAGATCATAGCGATACCCTTGCCAACCAGCTTCTTCATAAGACCCACCAAAGTTTTTAATATGCTCAGATTTATAGGCCCCCATTGGATTTACAATAATAGTATAAACCAAAGGCTCCCTGTTAGTTCTCATTAAATCTACACTAGACCAAGCACCCGTCCCATTAAACCCATGTTGCTTTAGCAAATTACTTTCATTGATCACCCAGTTTTGTTCCGAACCGTATTTGCTTTGGAGTGCTGATTTCTGATTAGCAGAATTACCGGGTCTAAAAACAGCAATTCCTTTGTGAATAAAGGGATAGCCATCTGGATCTATAATCCACCACCTATCGCTCTTGTTTTTAACTCTAAAAAAACCAGTACTTGCAGAACGATCTATTTTCCAGCTACCATATGAATTTATTTCAGGATCTGTTGTAAAATTGAATTCAGGAAGACGATCGATGGTTTTAGCAGTGTAAGTTTGCCACATTGGTATCGTGGCATTTTTCCTAGCTTTTACTTTATGATATGAAATAGTTTGGGTATTTGTTCCTTGTTTAAATACTGTTTCAGATTGACTGCAGGAAAAATTGCTGAAGGCGAGCCAAATTATTGAACTAATAAGGATTATTCTATTTTTCATTTAAATCTGTTTTTAGTTTCATAAAACACATCAAGAGCAATATGTCAACTTCTTGATGTATTTTTTCCTATAGGAAATTGAATCGGTTAAAGCAAAAATAATTAAAGTTAACTTTTCAATAATCAAGCTTTTATAAAGTGTAATTACATTATTGATTATTATTTGGTTTTAAAATAAAACCTGTGAAATTTAAGCTCCACAGGTTTTTGGTATGAAAAACTAACTCTACTAATTTTTTAATCCATGGATAAATAGAAGTCATCTACATAAAACTCATAATTATTGGCAGTAGATACATCTCCATCACTTCTTAAAACTAAAATATCTGAAATTTGAGTTAAATCTATTCCTGGTTGAAGTGCTATAATGTCTGCCATAGGTATTTTTAACATATGCCATTGGCCATCTCGTACAAACCCATATAAATTATCAATGGCGTTAAACGTTATGATAGCTCTTGTCCCTCCTTGTTGAATTCTGAAGAGAATAGTTCCGTTGCTATCGGACTTCATAGCTATATTATAATAACCGCTTGCAAAAGCAGAAATATCTACAGTACCAGCCGTTGGTTTTATAGAAGCCATAGCCCAGGATTTATCAGCAGCAGCTGGATCTGGAATGAATGCCTTGGCAGTAGACCCTTCAAAAGCATTTCCTACCTCGCTTATTACAAAATTGCTGTTAACTTCGTATGTTAAATCAACAGAATTAGTCACTGAGCGTTCTGTAAACATCCCTAATGTTTCACCTGAACCACCACCAGAACCACCAACATTACCAGTAACAATGTACTCAACAACATTTAAAAATAATTTAGATCCAATGTCATTGTAGGTATAGCCTTCATTAGTTCCAGCTAAATACATTCTTTTACCCACATGAACGCCAGCACCCGTATAAGCGGCCGTATTTGGATCCCACTCGGCAACAGTAGCACTTAAGCCATCTGTACCAATTAATGTCCCGTTACCGGCATTAGCTGTTCCAATAACGCTCATTGTACTGGCTGTAATAGCACCTGTATTTCCACCGGTTAAAGCTATATCTGTAAATATAGGATGTGTTTCAACTATGGCATTCACACTTGCCCCACCGCCATCAAGAAAATCAGCAGTATTAAATAACTGTAATCTTGAGTTTCTTACTATAAGAGAACTCATTACTAATACTGGTTTGGTTATTGACATCCAGCGATCTCTTACAACTTCATCTCCACCAATCAAGCCACTATTTGTGTTTCTTGTAATGATTATTAAGTCAAAACCATTTAATGCAGTTACACCAGCAGCATCAATACTGTTATATTTACCTTGTACAGTTTCAACGGTATGTCCTGCATCTTGAAGTAGTGTAACATATCCGTCATCAGAAGTCATATTATCGCTAACTAAAGCAATATTTAAAGGGCCAACAGGGCCGCCACCACCGCCAGCAGCAGCAATTACATTAATTTTGTCTAGGTTAGTTTCGCCTCCTGTAAAATAAACACGTAAAGTGTTCTCTCCAGCGGCTAAGTTAACACCTGAAATAACTGAAGAAATATAAGTTCCCCAACCTCCAGTATTTGCGAAATCGCCAGTTTCACCTAAATCTGAGATTGCACCAGTCGTTAGGTTAAGTAATTGAAGTTTTATCGATTTTCCCCCATCTACACTGCCAGATGCAACTTGGAAATCGAAATCATAACTACCAGCAGCTGCAACATCAACGGTATAATAAGCCCATTCATCTGGATTGGTGTAACTAATGTTTATTAAAGTACCGTCTGCACTTACTTGAACATCAATGCCATCATCGTCTCTATAAGTAGCACTTCCTGCGGTAACAGCTAAATTTTCTAATTCCACATCGTTGTATGCTATCCCTTGACCACCAATATTATAGTTTTCAGCTTCAATGGCACCTGGGATAGCCGCAGGAGTACCATTTAAAGGAAGCGGTGTGTCTGGTCCATTAACAGCGATGGAGAATGTTTTGTTATCAATAGTGTTATCAATGTATTTTACTATCAACTTAGCTTCAAATGTACCTGGTGAAGAATAGGTTACAGAAACATTTTCATCATATGATGATGAAGGACTTCCTCCTTCAAATGTCCAGGAAAGAGTTTGAACCTTGGTGGCAATACTAGCAAAATCAACGGTTTCACCAAACTCTATATCAGTGGTTGATGCAGTAGCATTTGCAGTTCCTTTTTCGTAAAGTGTTACTTCTCTAATGTCATCTTCACAAGAAAGAATACCAATACAAATAAAAATAAAAGCAAATAAATTACTTGCTCTAAATTTGTTTAAGTTTTTTAAAATCATGATTAGTAAGTTTTATTAGTAATAAGTTTGAAATTTTAATAAAGGAATCTCATAATCTTTATTAAGGGGTTAATTTTGTAAAGATTTAAATAATATTGTAGAAACAAATTCAGAACATGGCCTTGCAAATAAAACCCGTAAAAAAAATTAAGCTACATTTTAAAATTTAATTTTTAATT
>Ga0314771_100209_pt1 | contig 13676 bp, 13 predicted proteins | sample MetaGCB42018_FD_204522 | JGI IMG/M metagenome (GOLD analysis project Ga0314771, IMG submission 204522) | Cryopeg brine microbial communities from Beaufort Sea near Barrow, Alaska, United States - CB4 2018 | ecosystem: Environmental > Aquatic > Marine > Coastal | place: USA: Alaska | collected...
CTTTATTAGGTATTGGTAGCAATAATATTATAAAAGTAAACACAATAGAAGGAAATAGAGAAGCCATTTCGATAGACGATTTAGAATCGAAAATTAAAACATTAAACGGACAACCATTTATTCTTATATCAAGTGCCGGAACGGTAAATACGGTTGATTTTGATAATTTTAATGCCATAAAAAAACTAAAGCAGAAGTATAATTTTTGGTGGCACACGGATGCTGCTTTTGGGGGTTTTGCAGCTTGTTCAAATACCTATAATCACTTTGTAAAAGACTGGGAACATTCTGATAGTATAACCATTGACTGTCATAAATGGCTAAATGTACCATACGAAAGTGCTGTATTTTTGGTAAAAAAAGAACACAGTTCTTTACAAGTTGAAAGTTTTCAAAACTCTAATGCACCCTATCTTGGAAACCCAATGGAAAATTTTAATTATCTCAATTTTCTTCCTGAAAATTCAAGACGACTAAAGGCATTACCCGCTTGGTTTTCATTAAGAGCATACGGAAAAGAAGGTTATAAGAATATTGTAGAAAACTCAATTGGTTTAGCTAAATTTTTTGGTAGCAGAATAGAGGAATCCGAGAACTTCAAGTTACTAGCACCTGTAAGATTGAATAATATTGTTTTTAATTTAAATAGCAATCAGAACGAAGAAAAAATCGACACGTTTTTAACTCAATTAAACAAAACGGGAAAAGTATTTATGACACCAACATTCTACAATCACCAAAAAGGAATTAGAGCGTCTTTGGTAAATTGGAGAACAACTAAAAATGATGTTGAACTAGTGTTTAAACAAATGAATCGAATAATAAATGTAATTGAATAAAGCCAGTTGCCATTCGAGTAGGCGCACTCCGCCAAAAACTGACGGAGTACGCCTCTCACATCACTCCCGAGGCTTCGGGATACGGGTCTCGTATACGGCGGTTCGTAAATCCTCACATCAGTTGCTCTTTTCACCAACTAAGGCTATCTTCTACTTTATGAATAGGCTATACACCGAGGCGTATTCCTATTCTAATTTCAAATAAATTTACGTTCGGTCCTTTCTTGTTTGTGAGTCCTCTGTTTATTTATAACAGCTCGTTACCACAAGTACTATGACCTCTGCTGACTTCTCCATACAACCAACCCGTGGCTCTGGAGAACTCCCCAGGTAATGACATCTTCTTTCTTCCAATGTCCACTACTTTGGTTTCACTTAAAAGTGTTTGGGACGTCACAACGAGGTGCTTGCTTATCCAACCTCATAGCCTCTTATCCGGTTCGTGTTCCTCAGTACTGAAATTTGTAGTCCCGCTTCCTTCAGTCCCAACCTCACGGTTGGCAACCTTGCGGCTTACTAGTGGTTCAAGGAGTCACCCCTGCCCACAAGGGACTTGCACCCTCTAGATTAATTATTTATCTTTCGATATATAAAAGATGCCCATGCTGGGCACACACACCGTATATAAGTTATGGCTTGGTCTGTCCACACCTGGAAAATCCTGGGGATTTTCCAAAGCCAGTCTTTATTTAGCGAGGTTCGTACCGAGACACGAAACAGCTCATATAAATAAATGTTAGCCTTTATTATGGCCAATATTTCAAAAACATAAATCCATGAAAAAAATAATTGTATTCCTCATCAGTATGTCTTTTTCCTTTGTACTTCATGCACAAGGAATTTTAGGCGCATGGGAAACCACTTCCACTTCTGAAAATGGAGACCTATTAAAAAGTGTAGTAATATTTGCAGACGGTTATCAAGTATTAACCACATATGATGCTACTACCGGAAAATTCATTCACACCAATGGTGGCACATGGAAATTAGAAGGTAATACGATGACTAAAAAAATTGAGTTTCATACAGACAACCCTGAACTCGTAGGAACACAAGTAAGCTTTAAAGTGCGCATTACCGACAATGAAATTGAAATAGTTGACAGTGGTACGAAATTGAAAAGATTAGATAACGGCTCACCAGGCAAGTTACAAGGTGCTTGGTTAATGTCTGGTAGAATTAGGGGTGGTGAAACCCAGTTAAGAGATACAAGCGGACCCCGAAAGACCATGAAAATTTTATCAGGAACTCGATTCCAATGGATAGCGTACAATACAGAAAATAAACAATTTATGGGAACTGGTGGCGGAACATATACCACCAAAAATGGTGAATATATTGAGAAGATTGAGTTCTTTTCTAGAGACGATTCCAAAGCAGGACTCAGCTTGAAATTTAGTTATGAATTGATTAATGGTAAATGGCATCATTCAGGCTTGTCAAGTAAAGGAGATCCGATTCATGAAATTTGGAGTATTAGAGAATAATATTCCTTTCGGCAATAATAACTAAATTAAAAAAAACAAGGCAAATAAATAAGACTATGTGCGGTCTGAAAGATCCATCGATGAGTCCATGATGAACTACATCCCGTCCAAAATAACAGGATTTATTTCTAAGTACTTATAGAGGGTTTTCTGTGTTTTTTTCTCGGGTTATCGAGGGGGGGTATTAGGGGTTTTGGGATTTAGTATTTTTATCGTGACTCCAATTCACTAAGCTAAATGCCTACAAAATCCCAGAGTTTAGGCAATAAAATGCCCCAAATTTTTAAATTTAGCTTGTTTCGGGAAAATAAAATTAACAATAAAAATTTAATAATTCGGCTCGAGCTCAACCAAATGGATAACGCACTTTTTCAAAGCTATTTTTCCTATGTGTGCCGAGAGTAACGAACGACTGAAAATCGGTACGCAACTGTTTATAAGATGGTGGAACCGACCCACCGGTGTTGTCCTGCAGGGGAGAGCATCAAACCACCATAAGGTGCTTGTAAAGATTCAAGGTATTGAGCGTTATGGAAAAGGCTGCGTCAAGAGCGTGGTCAGGTATGGAAGAACAAAAACCACCCTGTCGAAAAAAATCCTACGACAAAGTAGGTTTCGATTTAACCATACTTATTATTGACCAAATTCAAAATGGTAGAATATCCATTAATTATGCATCTAAAAAATATAACCGTATTAACCTTTTTCAGTTGATTTTGAATAAGAGTATAATACCACATAATTAACACTAAGAATTACAAGCCCAAGACTTACAATAATTCCCGAATGAATTACATTCATTATTATGAAATCTTTACTAGCTCCAGATAATATAGAATACCAAAGAAAAGGGCAAAACAATCCAACCAGCGAAATGTTACGCCCAGTTTTTATGCCTGTCTTAAATAACAATGTTTTAATTTTTAAACTCTTAATGGTACTTGGTTTATCCTTAAGAATACCTATACATTTCTTTCCTACAAGAGAATATGGACAAGCTTGAACAAGAGATTTAAAAAAAATAGTTAAAAATTGCATACAATTTGTTTTAAAAGAAAAAGTAAAAAATAAAACCACCAACAATAGCTATAGTCATAACAGAACACACAAATGCGATTATTGCTTTTGGCTTTAGCATGGAAGAAATAATAGCTATTTCTGGCAAACTCGCTCCTGTTCCTCCAATAATTAATGCCATAGCCGCCCCCATACTCATACCCTTAACAATAAGAGCTTTTAATATAGGTATAGCCATTTCAATTCGTAAATACAATGGAACACCTACAGTTGCAGCAATAGGTATAGCTAATGGACTATCATTTCCTAGGTATTTTTCTACCCATGCATCTGGTACAAATACTGCAGACACAGCACTAATCACCGCACCAAGTAAAACATATGGAAAAATACGTTTAAACAATGCCCAACCAAAATTAAAAGCTTCTGTTAGTTTTTGATTGGAATCACGCGTTTGTCGACATAATCCCGTAGAAGGCGGTTGAGAACCTATACTCGGGTTTTGAGCTGTTCCACAAGAGTCTTCAGAATGATATGAAACAGCACCACAACTCACAGCGGCTTGAGACGCACATGTATTTGTAGATTTTTTAGACTTTAAGTCAATGCGTTTTACACTATTTTTAAGAGACGTCTTTCCGGCAATGCTTCCAAAAAGGACAGCACCAATAAACACAATTAGGAAATACACCAATGCCACTTTCCAACCGAAAACACCAAAAATAAAACCAACGACAACAAAATTAGCTAATGGAGCAGAAAGCAAAAAGGAAAACACCATAGCAAATGGCGCTCCCATCTCTATCATCCCCATAGACACAGGAACCATAGATGCACTACAAAAAGGAGTCGGAATTCCTAGTAAAGCTCCCATTAAACCACTGTATTTTCCCGTTTTTGATAGCCTCTTTTGAATTTTTTCTTGTGGAATAAAAGCCCTTATTAAACCAGTAATTATAGATACAATGCCAATTATGAATACTAAGACAACTCCTACATGTATAAACTCGTCTAATGCTAAATTTAATTTTTCGTTCATTATATTTATTTTAATGTTTAGATTACATATGTTCTAAAACACATATGTTTTTATAAAAAAAAGCAAATACTTAATTTTTTTTCTTTTATATATTAAGATGTAAATTAATTTTTATTTATCACGTTCTTCTAGTAAAGTTTTACATTTATTAATTTCATTGTGCATCTGTGATTCTGGAATTAATTTTATGGCATCTTGTATCATTTGCCTAAATTCGTTTTTAATTGGTGTCAAATAGTAAAACACCCATTTTCCTTCTTTAACCTCTTCGACTAACTTAGCATTTTTTAATATTTTTAAATGACGCGATACATTATATTGATACTCGTCCAATACCTCAACAATTTCTGAAACGCAAATCTTTTCATCAATGTTAGTTAGCAGCCAAACAATTTTTAATCTAGTTGTGTCCGATAAGGCTTTAAATATTTCAATTTGTTTATCCATCAACCATGTATTTTTAACATATGTGTTTTTTTGCATATGTTATCAGGAGCAAATATATAAAATATATTGAAACACAAACATGACTTTACATTTTTATTTATGTTAGAGGACTTTGCTTGTGCAAAACTATTATGACTGATATGTATTTGAAGTCAACAGATTTCTTAAGTTCTAATACGGGTCTCGTTTACAGTGATTCGTAAAGTAATGGGTTGCGTTTCAGGTAAACGTTCAACATTGCTTTGTATCCTCGTTGCTTTAGCCTTTTGAGAGTTATCGTTTTTCCTAAAACAGGGCTTTGGGATTTAAACAGATGATTTAACCATCCTCTTTGGATTTCGTTTATCTTGGATATTCGTTCGTTATTTTAGGAGCAGTTTTTCGGGTAATTGATTTTACAATCATCTTCAACCGGTACCACGCTTTCTTGCCTACCACCAATTGGTGTTTTCCATTTTCGCCTTTTTTATACGTGGGCACAAAGTCAAAGCTCGAAAAATAAAAGAGCCATTTTTCCCATACTGTATATTATTGAGTATTGAAACCTAAAGTACGTTGTATCACATATTTAATAAAATATTATTAATATATATCGTTCAATAAAAACGTATCTTCATTATTCATTTTCAATAATTTAAGGTAAAAAATGGAATTTAAATTATTTTGCTTATTAAGTATACTTTTTGGGTATAACTCGTATTCACAAGAAATTCTGGTGATTTACGATATAGAAACTCAAACATTCAAGGTTTCTAATAAAAATTATAAAGTTAAAAACGGCAAAAATTATAATGTGAAGTTAATCAATATAAATAGCGCCCACATTTCTACCGTTAGTACAATTACAATGTCAGAATATGTTTCAGATATTCCAGAAATCCTTAAGCCGATATATACTGGCTTAGCAGATAACAATATTTCAGGAATTATATCTATAGATGAGGCTAATCATAACAAAAGCTTTAAAATTGCCTTGGAACATTTTAAGTATTTAGAAGAAATAAAATCGATAACCAGGAAATTTTACGATTCAACAAATTATAACCTTAATATCACAGAAAAAAAAATTAGGGAAGAAGCCATAAAAGTAGAAAAAACACTAAACCAACTAGAAAATACAGGGAAATTAGATGATATTGTTTTAAAAATTGAAGAATATAGTAGCTTTATAAAAGCGATAACAGAAATCTACACGAAACAAATTGAGGGTTTAACATTTTCGGACCCCAATTATAACCTTGTTGTCTATGAGTATTCAATTTTAAAATTAATTCATTCTAAAATTGAAAGTAATGATTATTTGAACCAAATAGTATTCGTAAAAAAATCTTTAGAAGCTGAAAAGTCTTTATTGGTAAAAACTTTTCAAGCAGGAAAGGATGTTGTCGATTTAGATTTGAAAATTTATGATAATTATTTAAAAGATACCATCTACAGTAAAACCTTGTCATTTAAAACTTATAATAATTTCTCTTTTGATTTTTCAACTGGCATATTTTATTCTAATCTGGTAGAGAATAAATACTTTATAAGCCCCAGGACTGAAAATATAAACAATGTTGTAATAGAGAATATAGATAATGTAGATATATCAATTGGTGCATTGGGGCATTTTACATATAAATTCTCTCCTAATTTTGGAGCAGGTTTAGCTTTGGGTGCTTCCGTTTCGCCATTTGATGGAAATATACGGTACTTACTTGGACCAACTTTTCTAGTTGGTCATCAAAAACAGGTTAGTCTTTCTCTAGGTTTGGCTTTAGCACATCTTGACCAACTTTCAGATTCTGTGCAAAACGACGAATTTGGCTTTTTTATTCCTTCTGATGTATCGGAAATTAAAACAATAAAAAAAGTAGATACTGGTTTTTTTGTGAGCCTTACGTATAATTTAACCAAAAAGAAAAAATGAAAAATAAGCAACTATTGGTGAATTTAATTGTTGTACTGGCATTATTTGGCTTTGTAGCATCATCGGTATTTATGTTTTATAAATCTTTTGAACTTCTGGATTCAAACAATCAATTGCCAAAAGATTATTTGGGTTCAATAAAATCCTCCCTAACATACATAACAAGTGGTTTGACAGGTCTTGTTGGTGGTATAGTGGCAACGGCATTTGGTGTAAAACTACCCCCAACTGTTAAATCCAAACTCAATTCTATCGACAATTATAACCTTAAAAGTTTAGGGAGAATGGTTTCAGCTTCTCCCAATACTCCTGTAGAAGAAGGGAAGGGAAAACTGGGCTTTCTATATGCTCTAGCCTATATAATAATTGGGGTTATTTCTATAGCAATATGGATATATCTGGGAGATAATACCATTTCTGAAGTATCAAATATGGCAACCACATTTTTTGGGATGATGATTCCAATTGTAGCTTCTTTTTTTAATAATCAAAATTAAATGTATTATGTGTAAAAATTGTCTATGTTCAATAGTACCGCCAAATGTCTTGAGTGGATTAGCAAAAAACGGGAGTTTGGCCTCAAAAAAGACTTTGGCAGATTTGAATGGATTAGTCCAAAAGAGAAAAATAACTTTGGCTCTTATAACACGAATAGAAATAGTTGAAGGAAATGCAGATCGTTACATTTATGACTCTCAAAACACGTGGGAGTTAAGAAAATTATTAGTTCGAAAAGAGGGAAATGCCTCGATTTCAGATGGAGATGTGAATAGTATCTATGATATAAGTGGATTTATGAGAAGCTATCTCAAAGATATTTTTAATCACAATTCATTAGATAATAATGGGATGGATTTATTATTTAATGTTCACTATAGAAGTGATTATAATAATGCTTTTTGGGATGGAGATGAAATGGCCTTTGGCGATGGAGATGGACGTAATTTTATAGGATTTGCAAACTCAATAGATGTTATTGCTCACGAACTAATGCATGGAGTAACACAATTCTTAGCTAATTTGCAATATTACAGTCAATCGGGAGCATTGAACGAGCATTTTTCTGATGTTTTTGGATCTATAATTAAACAAAGAATATTAAATCAAAGCCCTCAAGATGCAGATTGGCTTATTGGTAATGATGTAATTGGCCCTGAATTTCCTGGTGTAGCATTAAGATCTATGAGTAATCCTGGGACTGCAAATGATTTTGATATTCAACCAGACCATATGGATAATTACTACAATGGAACCGATGATAATCAAGGAGTTCACATAAATTCTGGTATTCCAAATAAAGCATTTTATTTAGCAACAATAATACTTGGCATTGATGTAACAGAAGTAATATGGTTTGAAACATTAAAAAGGCTATGGGCAACTTCTAATTTTGAGGATATGTTGGATGTGATTTTAGAGGTTACCTCTACTTTGATGAAAAATGCTAAGATACCTCAAAATTCTACAACGGTAATAGAAAAGGCTTTTTCTGATGTTGGATTAAAAAAAAAAGACAGTTTGAAACTTAATTATGAAGTTCAAATAACAGGAGGTTTCTTCCCTAGAAAAAAAATATTGAAGGGCCTTATCGAAGATAACAACTTGATTAAATCAATTAAGCAAGATCACACAAGTAACGTTTCGAACTCAAAGTTAAGGGACGGATTAATATATAAATTCAAACTATCATCAAGTGATTATAATGAAGAATTATTAGTAAATGAATGTGACTTAACCGAAACTTTTAAAAAATTGATTGATTTAGCCGAAAAAAACAATGATAATAATGATAATATGGAACCCAATTAAAAGATCCTGCTTTTTTAGGTCGCGTTTCATGCTATGCAGAAATTTACCTTTAAAAGTATCGCTCAATTGAAAGATAGGATAGAGATATTTCTGTTGTGTTCCTAATTGTTTCCAACTTCCCTTGAGCGAGTATCCTGCTGCCGGCACGAGGCAATGGATGTGTGGGTGCAAGGAGAGATTTTGCCCCCATGAATGCAATATGTAAATTGCACCGGTTTCAACACCATAATGGGTGTAACCAAAGCTGTGCAGCGTGTCCATACTGCAGCAAACAAGATGTTGTAAACCAATTTACGATCAAACAAACAGATTGCATTTAGTATCCATCTCACAGCCTTTAGGAATTTACTTTTTATATCCGGAGCGTTTTCCATTTTTGATCTTCAGGTTGAAAAAGGAACTATAGAATGAACTGAACACGAAGCCTTGTCGATTTTGATTTACTTCCTATAGTGCCCTCGCTGTTACCATTTTTTGATATGCCTTTAGCCAGGAATTTAGAATTAGGATAGGCCGCCCGAAAATAATGAATAGGAGGTGAGTCAGCTATAAGGCCGGCTAACTTCTAAATTCCGGAACTTTGCTTTTTTTAAAAAATGGTATAAGGCAGAATGGGTCTGGAAGGTGAATCAACTAAAGAGGTGAATCTCCAACCGGTTCCGGTAAGTACAAAGCGTGATAGAAGTTCAGGTCCGGCGGACTCAGGCAAAAAAGTGCTTCCCGGATTGGAAGCGGTCCGGGAAGCACTTTAAAACAATGACAATAGCTTGATTAATACGGTCCCTATCTTACACTACCGGGACTTTTTTAAACATGGTAAAATTATACTGGAATTAAGATCATCATCTTTAATCCTTTTCCCTTTTCAGTTTCAAAAGTAAGTTTTCCATTTACAGAAAAAATACGGTTTTTTACATTTTTCAGTCCGTTGCCGTTTTGAATAGCTTGCCTGGTAGCGCCTTTACCGTTATCGGAATAGTCTATTTTTAAATATTTTTTTTCTTCAGTAAAAACCAATGCCACTAACGATGCCCGACTATGCTTTTTCATGTTCACCATAATTTCCTGTAAAACCCTATAAACCACAAACTTTTTTTCTGGATTCAAATCATTCAGGGAAATGGTACTTCCGCTTATAATTAGTCTTGTATCCTCGGGACAAACAGTCGAGAGCAATGCAGTGAGGTGATCCAAATATCCCGGTCCGGTATCAATCTCCATATTTTCCCTGGAAATATTTCGTGTGAGGCTATAGATGTGTTCCAGTTTGTCCATCATTTCTGCCGTGGCAGTTGCTTCCAAACCGCTCATAACGTTATATACGTCATTGGCCAGCTCGTCGTGAATTGTTTTTGAGATACGGGTTTCGGTATTATAAATTTCCCTTATTTTTTCCTTTTTATACTTTTGTCGATTGTAATAAATGATAGAAACTGCAAGTCCTATCACTACAACTGCGAAAAAGACCAGCAGATAATTTCGGGTTTTTATTTCCTGATTTTCTAAGTCCTGCATTGCTGCAGAAGCTTCTAAACCGGAAATCTGCTGCTGCTTGCGTTCCTCATCAAATCTTATTTTGGCAAAGGTATTTTTAGCCCGCAAGTTCACTTTATTTAAACTGTCATTAAGCCGAACATAATCTGAAACATACTTTGCATCACCTGGATTTAGAATTAGTAGCTGTTTCAAAGCATCTATTTGGGCTATGAGGCTGTTATTAGTTTCACCGGTTTCCAGCCATTTTTCAGCATAATTGATAGCGTTTGCTTTATCCCGATTTTCATAAAACCGGGATAAATGCTCATAACTTGCTGTTGAACCTGAATTGTCAAGCTGTTCATTTCGCCATTGTAATGCCTGTTTTAATTCTGGAGAAACATCTACATTCCCGTCTTGCAACCATTTTGTGAATGCCAGGTTATCTAAAAACCTTGCGCGCGATATGTAATTATTTTTTGAAACTTTTCTATAGAGGTCATCGAAAACTAAAATTGCTTTTTCATATTCTTTTTTATTTTTATAAACCAGGCCAATATTATTTTGATAAATTAAACTGTCCTCTAACCTGCTGGAATAACGAAGCGCATTTTTATACTCTTTTATCGCATCCATATAAAAACCCTGGTTACTATAGGTGATGCCAATAATATTATAAGCACTGCTTAAATACTGATTATCTTTTCCTACCCGGAGATGTTGTAAAGCCTCCGCGGCCGATTCCTGACTCCCTGTATAATCCTGCATTTTGCTTTGCGCAATGGCCATTTCCAGACCTCTGCGAGCCGCTTTCGTGCTATCCCCTAATTGTAGGAATAGTTGCCGGGCTTTAAAGGAATATTTAAAAACCGCTTCCTGATTGTCAAAATGCTCTTTAATACTTGCTTTTCTGTAAAATGCCTGGGCAATCCATTTAGTATCTTTCTGATAAGATGCCAGCCGCAGCAGGCTATCGGCAAAAAATTGGGCACTATCATATTCTTTTAATCGCTTGTGGTAGTAAATTTTGTAATCTAAAAGAAGAGGGTGAAGGGTGTCTTTTTTCTTTTGAAGTTTAGATAAAGCTTGATTTAAATTTTGAATTTTAACTCGTATATCATCTTCATTTTTAGCTTGTTGAAAAAAGTGATAAGCTGAATCTATCTCCTTATTATTTATTTTCCCTTCATCATTTTCACCCTGATTTATACAAGCACTGGACAAAATTAAGATTAAGACACAAAGGATTTTGTAGAAAGAATTCATAAGGCGAAAATAGAAAAAAGCCGCTTAGAAGCGGCCTTTTAAATCAAAATTGATTTTCATTAATAACCTCACGGTATTTCATCTTCCGGATCTGAATTTCCTTCTTCATTTGCATAATGATTTTCGGGTGTATTCGTAGCATCGGCCAAGCTTTCCTTGGTACACGAGGTGAAATTGAACATTCCGGATATTAACAAAAGTGTAAAAACTGCTTTTTTCATCTTTAAAAATTTTTGAAATTTGACATAATAAGGCCCCCGACAAGTTTTCGGTATTTGGGACTGGATTAGGAAGTTGGGGTTTCGCCGGAGCCATAGGAAGACTTCCCAATTTCCCTAACACACCGGGAAACCCTTGCTGTACTGAATGTTTTTCAGTAACAGGTCAAATTAAAGATGGAAACAACGGACAGTAGTGGACACAAAGCAGACATTGGTTATACATGATTGTCCACCTTTTTGTCTAAAGATTTTTATACATTTATAGCTGAATTTTACTTAAAAATGAACAAGAAATTAATTGATAAAGCTTTTGAAAAAGCCGGGAAGGAATCCGAAAAAGCTTCTGTTTTTGGAAGGGCTGAATATTTAGCTGAACATATAATTGAGGAATATAAATTTCAGGTTTCTTCAAAAACACTTATTAGATATCATAAAAAGGAATATTCACCTTCTCATCCGCTTACAGATTATCTTTCTAAGTATTTAGGTTATGAAAATTATGTAGAGTTTGTAAGTAAGGAATCAGAACCTACTTCTAAGCCAGAAGAGAAAGGCTTTAAAAAAAATAAAGCCTGGATTATCGTTCTGATGTTATTGTTATTATTAGGGGGTTCGACTTATGTAGGTTACCAAAACGGCAAGGAAGACTGTATGGTTTGGAAAGAGGACCATTTTGAAAAAATTGCCTGTAGCGGCATAGAAAATGAAGAATTATTACGGACATTTCGTTTTGAGAATTTAAAAAAAATAACACCAACCGATACTATTACTACTACTACTTTCTTTAAAAATGGGAAAGTTCAAGTCTGGTATGATAAATCGAATAAGAAGCTTGAATTTTTTACAGCTGCCGGTATCCATCCGGTTAACGGAAAAACTTTAAAACCGGTTACCCGTTACATTATTGCAAAATATATTAGAAAATAGCTACTTCAATAGCAGCAGACTGCCAATAACCTTATATTATTTTATGATTCTGCATTCTTTATGGAATTTTAGAACGATGTCGACTTTTTTAGCAACCATTTTTGATATGCTTTTAACCAGGGTTGCTGCCCGAAAATCCCGAATAGGAGGTGGGGCGGCTACAAGGCCGGCTAATTTCTAAATTCCAGGCCTTTGCTTTTCTCAAAAAATGGGTTACAATGGAATAGCTTGGATAGTGAATCAATTAACAGGGTGAAGTTCCAACCGGTTCCGGCACGTACAAAGCGTGAAAGAAGTTCAGATCCGGCGGACTCAGGCAAAAAAATGCTTTCCGGAGTGGAGCGGCTCCGCCCCAACTTTATTCGGGATTTGCAGAGAGCGCAACGAAGGGGATCAACTTTTTTCCTGTGCCCAAGACCTTTCAGAAGAAGTGCTTTAAAATCCCAATTGATTAAAAATAAATTAGTTTAAAAGTTATAAAAAGTTGGCTAAGGTCTATACTTCTGCCTTCCTAAAGAATCAACGCAGTTCCAGAGAGGCATAGAAGTCCCAGCAGAACTTTTTTGAACAAGACTTCGTTAATTTTCAGATAAAAATGATTTCCTAAAAACTGGGCCAGGATAAAAATTGGAAAAATAATAAGGCTCATTTTAAGATGCCCGCTATTGAGCACTCCTCCAATGGCCAGAGATGGTAATCTTACAATTGTTATAAGAGCCGAAACGCCAATCATCGTTGCCCGAAAAATTTTGACTTCCTCTACTGAATTTTTTATAGCAATCACATACAACGGACCTCCCGTAGAAAAGACTCCGGAGAAAAATCCACCCACGACTCCAAAGAGCATAACACCTTTATTTCCCAGTTTGAGATCTATCTTTCCTATTACCACATAGGCTACATATAAAAGAATAAAAACGCCGAGAGCTCTTTTTAAGAGTATCGGCTGGCTGTAAGTGAGGGCAAAAATTCCAACCAGAACACCTATGATAGAGGGAATGCTCAATTTTCCTATAACACTTTTGTCTATATTTTTCCACTCCTTGTACACAAGAGAAATACTGGAAAAAAGATAAAATATAGAGATATAAGCAATAGCATCCGGCAGTTTTAAACCAATCAATAAGATAGGTAAAGCGATCAGGGCTCCGGCAAAACCTACCACCGTTTGCACAAAAAATCCACAGAAGATCGCGGTTCCAAGAAGAATCAATAATTCGGTATCCATATAGCAGG
>Ga0314771_100210_pt1 | contig 13675 bp, 10 predicted proteins | sample MetaGCB42018_FD_204522 | JGI IMG/M metagenome (GOLD analysis project Ga0314771, IMG submission 204522) | Cryopeg brine microbial communities from Beaufort Sea near Barrow, Alaska, United States - CB4 2018 | ecosystem: Environmental > Aquatic > Marine > Coastal | place: USA: Alaska | collected...
GAAACTGCTGGGATAATGCTGTAATGGAACGTTTTTTTAGAAGTTTTAAAACAGAATGGATGCCTAAGTATGGCTACAACAATTTTGATGAAGCGAAGCTGGATGTGCTGAACTACATACTAAAGCATTACAATATAAAACGGGGTCATAGTTATAACAATTATATGACTCCAACAGCTGCCGAAATGGCAGCATAAAGACGCAACCCCTGTTTGTGTACAGTTTTAGTTGACCACATCAGCTAGTGTCGCTTCGCTGCTAGAGCGCTTCGCTTCTAGAGCGGACTTCGTCCTGCTAAGAACAGCTTCGCTGCTAAGATCCTAGGACGGACTTCGTCCTGCTAGTATCGCTTCGCTGCTAAGAACAGCTTCGCTGTCAAGATTTTATAGCATCTAGCAGCGTAGCGCTCTAGGCTTTGTGCTTTTTGCTTGTATAGAATCTAGCCGCGTAGCGTCCTAGCAGCGCAGCGTTCTAGGCTTTTGCTAAGATTTTATAGCATCTAGCCGCGTAGCGTCCTAGCAGCGCAGCGCTCTAGGCTCTTGCTAAGATTTTATAGCATCTAGCGTTCTAGAACGGTTCGTCTATATCAGACACTGCGATAAGCTTATGGTTAACAAACTCTTTGATACCAAGACCCACAAGTTCACGGCCATAGCCTGAACGTTTGACGCCACCGAAGGGCAAGTCTGCCTTAACCATGGTTGGATGATTGACGAACACCATACCCGTGGTTATACGCTTCGCCACTTCTGCACCATGCTTTGGATTGGCAGTAAAAACTGAGCCACCCAGACCAAACGGTGAGTCATTTGCAATCTGCACTGCGTCATCTTCATCTTTGGCACGAAACAACATAGAGACCGGACCAAAGAACTCCCAATAGCGCGCAGGGTTGTCTTTAGCAAGATCAGTCAGAATAGTCGGCTGAACGAAATTACCCATTGGAGGAACGCTTGGCCCTACCTCAGTGGCTGTGGCACCAAAAGAAACCGCCTGGCGTATCTTGTCCTTAATGTCATCTGCGGCCGCCTTGGAAGAAAGCGGCGCTAGGGTCGTGGTTGGCTCGAACGGATCACCCGCTTGCAGTTTCGCAACCCCGGCGATATAGCCATCCATAAACCGATCATACACTTCATCAACAATAATCATCCGCTTTGAGGACACACAGACTTGGCCACCATTCCAGTGCCGTCCAAAGACCGCCCAGTTAATGGTTTTCTCCATCTGTGCATCAGCCAGAACAACAAATGCATCCGCACCGCCAAGTTCAAGTGTCGATTTTTTCAACGCCTTGCCTGCCTGCGCGGCAACGACTGCACCAGCCCTTTCCGACCCAGTCAATGCCACGCCATGGACGCGGGGATCATTGATAATGGTTTCGATCTGCGAGCGTGTGGCATAAAGGTTCTTGAACACACCCTCAGGTAAACCGGCATCTAGCATCAATTTTTCGAATGCAGCAGCAGCCTGTGGAACATTGGACGCATGCTTGAGCAACAAGGTATTACCTGCAGATATTTGTGGCGAGGCGATACGAACCACCTGATAAAATGGGAAATTCCACGGCTCAATCGCCAATAATACGCCCAGCGGCTCGGCGGAAATCTCTGCCTCACCGACAGCCACGGGCAGCTTTTGAGGTGCCAGCAGCGCCTGGGCATTATTGCCATAGTAGTCGAAAATATCTGCCGACAGTTCGATTTCGGCTTTGGCTTCGCCCACAATTTTGCCCATCTCAATAGTGAGCAAATTGGCGAAATAATCCACGTCATGGCGCAGTATTTTGGCCGCGGCGTGCATCACGCGTGCGCGCTCAGTAAAGTCAGTTTCTTTCCATGATAAAAATGCATTATGCGCATCTTCAATCGCTTGGTTAACCTCGGAGTCGGTTGCGTCTGGGAATGTTTCCAACAGATCGCCCGTGTAAGGGTTACGTGTTTCATAAGTCATAATAGTTACCTTTGTTGGGTAATGTACCAACTGAGGGGGCCGATGTTTTACAACCGGCCCTCGGTTCTGTATTACACAGGCAAGTGCCTGTGCGGCGGCTATCCGCCCTAGGGTGAAGTCAGATCTATCAAAATATTCATGGCTTGTTTTTGCTTTTGGCTAACGTAGATCACGCACTTGCCGACGTTTTCGCCGTTAACAAGGCCAATAAAAGCCCTAGGGCATTGGGCCATCATCCAATGCCGATCCATTCTGTTTGCCGGTGTCATGTCCCGTCGCTTCTAAAGTGACGAGACTAGAGTGACGTGACTAAAGTTACGTGGCTAAAGTGACGCCTCAAGAATGCGGCGGACATCGCTTGGTGTAATGTCATTATGTTCGCCAAGGGTGGTCATGCCATGTTCTGTCAAGGCGGCAACGATGCGATCGATCTCAGGTGCAGCAATGTCGTAATCACTCAAGCGAGTCTTGATCCCGAGTTTCTCGAAGAACGCTCGCGTTGCGGCGATCGCAGCATCAATCCGCTCGTCATCGGTGCCCTCATTGATTCCCCAGACATTAGTGGCATATTGCAGCAATTTTTCGTATTTGTGGCCGCGTTGATCGCTCAATAGAGACGGCAGCACAACCGCAAGGGTGCGCGCGTGGTCGGTATCATTGATCGCGGTGATCTCATGCCCAATCATGTGAGTAGCCCAATCTTGCGGCACACCGGCACCAATTAATCCGTTCAGGGCCAGCGTTGCTGTCCACATCAGACTGGCGCGGATGTCGTAATTTTCAGGTGTCTCAAGCGCTTTAGGGCCAATATCGATCAGCGTGCGCAGTAGGCTTTCGGCAAAACCGTCCTGAACGTACGCGGCACTTGGGTAAGTCAGATACTGTTCGACGGTGTGAACAAAGGCATCGGCCACACCGTTGGCAATCTGGCGGCTAGGCAGGGTATAGGTCAGCTCTGGATCGAGTACAGAAAACACGGGGTAGCAATGTGAGTTTCTAAAAGGAAGCTTCGCAATCTTCTCTGGGTTGGTGATAACGCCGCCATTGTTCATCTCTGAACCTGTCGCGGGTAGCGTCAGCACAGTGCCTAATGGCATCGCCGCCGTCACCTTCGAACTGCCGGAAGCCAGGATTTCCCAAGGGTCGCCCTCATATAAGGCCGCCATTGCAATGAATTTGGTAGCATCGATAACAGACCCGCCGCCAACGGCAAGTAGGAAAGTGATTTCGTTATCCTTGATCGCTTGGACAGCATTTAGTGTAGTGGCATAACGCGGGTTCGGTTCTATACCACCGAACTCAATAAATCTGCGGTCACCAAGTGCGGTGCGTACTTGCGCTAGTACGCCGGTTCGTTCCGCACTGCCGCCGCCATAAATAACCAACACTTTTGCATCTGCTGGTACATGATCGTTCAAATCCGCGATGCGGCCTTTACCAAACAAGATTTGTGTCGGGTTGTGAAAATCAAAATTGTTCATAAACTAAATTTCCTTCGGTTTCAATGTGCTGACGTACGTCTATTCAGGCGTACATCGATGTTTTTGCGTCTAGCAATATGGCTAGATCTGCTGAGTAGCTGCGACTCGTCTTCTTCGGTCATTCCCTGTTGATAGGCGCTGGTGTCGAGTTTGAGCGCCTTGGTCATCGGGCCAATCGCGCTGTCAAAATATAAAGCATCACCTAGCGCAAACAGCGCTTCGGTATGGGCGGCTTGTTTGCTGGCCGAAGGCGCGGTTCACCCTCGCTTGCTTCATATCTGTTCATTTATTCTTTACTAGCCTAAGTTTACTAACTCATTCATTACGAGCTTTATTTACTAGATAGTCAACTATAAACCTAATTAACTAGATCTGGATATAATGTTGGCTAAATCGTTTGCTTAAACACTCAAGTTGAATAGGTCAAACACAATATTCGGTCCGTAAACTGCGATATAAGCTGCGGTATAAGCAGTTATATCACCATTTATTCAGCACAAGGGTGGATAAACGTCTTACTTGCCGCCCTTTTCTGCCATGGCGTTAGGATCATCGAAACAGCTGCTTTGCCATCGCTTTTGCTGGTGTACTTTTAATCAGACTTATTAAAAGACTAATTAAAATACCTTTTACAATAATAGTTATAGTTGACTGTTTAGCTACACTAACATACTGCTAATAGACTTTCCAATTCGGCCAGTACAAATTCCGCTTATTGCCAACAGCCCAGAGTAAAGAGGGATGCTTCAGCGCATCGAGCCGCAACGCTTGAGCTTGAAATTCAGCGTTATCATGGTTTAGAACTCGTTGTAATGTGATGAAACCAGTTTGCACTCTTTAACAACCGTTTTGCACTCCTTGTTGGCAATCGATTTGCTGACTCAAACCGCGCTAGGCATAAGCATTAACTGCATATGTAATCGCTATCGGCTCAATAGCGCGGTGCAGATCACCGCCATTGACCGGCAAAGATCTGCAGGTTGTAAGACGACAACTAGAAAGCCAACTTAGCGTCAATTAGAATACGCCTCATAGGTCATTATTTCATCAGGCCCTTATATCATCAAGGACAAGCCATACTGGTACTCGCTACGCTCGCATCCTTGACAATACAAGGCCTGAAGAAGATTGGTTTAGTATGAGGTGTATGGATCACCCTGCGAAGTTCATAGTCCATATAGCTCAAATAATAGACGCCCTAATTGACGCGACATCTATGTGTTAATTGACGCGATATAGCGGTTTTGCTGCGAAAAGGTATCACTCATCAGCGCCTGCAACAGCCGCTTCAACAGTTTCAACCGCTTCAATGTTGCAGAAAGTGGAACAGAAAGTGGCGCAAGAGCCATGCAAAAAGTGATGCACCTTGACCTTGATAGCAGGAGCAAGAATAGGAATAAATCGGCTAAGAGTAAGTCACTTCGACAACTTCAATCTTGTAGAAAGTGTTCCAGAAAGTGGTGTTCGCTGACCTTGATAGCAGGAGTAAGAATAGGAATAAATCGGCTAAGCGTAAGCCGCTGCGACAGCTTCAATCTTGCAGAAAGTGGAGCAAGAATAATGCAAGAGTTATTAAAGACTGGTGCACCTTGACCTTGATAAGCAGAAGCAAGAGTAAAAGTAAGAGTAGATCAACTAAGCGTAAGCCAACTAGGCTAATGTATCGGTTAACGATTGGCGCCAATGTGGCGTGCAGCAAGGCAATCGACAACATGCCGAGCTGGAACTGATGAGGTATTGAAACTGAGGGTTAATTAATATTAGCCTGATTAGCATTAGCCAGATAAATATTAGTCAGATGGTCAACGAGTGAACGAGCGCATTTTTACTTACTAGCGGCATCCGGTGCAACACCCAGCATTTGCAGGGTACCCGGCCAAATATCGTCTAGTAAGCTCGGATCGTTACGGACCTGGGCATGGGTTAACACCCCTTCAAAAAAGCCAAGCACGCAACGGGCACTCATAGCTGGATCGGCGACGTTAATAATCCCCTCAGACTGGGCGTCACGAATGGCAGATTCAAAATATTTGAGCAAATCACTAAACGTACGCTGTAACTTTTTATCCAGCTCGGGCGCGGTACCACTGATCTCGGCACCCACACTAAAATTGGGGCAACCAAGAATACGTCCGTGTTTATCGAGCGCCTCAAACTGGGTAAGTCGTATATCGTCAAAATAGGCTTTTAGGCGCTCTAAAGGCGGCCGAGTGGCCGAAAAGAAAGTGTTCATTTTCGACTTATTGGCCTCCCAGCCTTCACTTATCGCCTCGGCAGCAAGCTCGGACTTGGAGTTGAAAAAATAATAGAAACTGCCCTTTTTCACGCCGGCGCGCTCACAAATAACATCAATCGTAAGAGTGCCGTAACTGCTCTCCCACATCAGATCTGATATTGCCTGTAGCAGGCGTTCTTTGCCGTCGCTTTTGCGGCCCATTTGCTAATACCTATCATTACATTTGCGTTGCACTTATTGTAGTTGACTGTTTAGCTATGTCAACACTACCGTAACCTAAAGTCACCACAGTGCCTTACAACCTAGGTCACTCAGCAATCGCTTCATTGGGTAATTGAGCTGATGATCTTCAACCACTCAGACTTTAATCCCCCTTAAGTGTAAATGCCGGGTTGACTAGCGTTTGCGGATAATCGTTCATGTAGCACATCAATAACTTAATGCAGGCTTGATAAGATCATATTCGCAGTAACAAATTGAGCTAACATGCTCAAAAAAATGATCATAACTGCATGCTCTTAATAGCTTGATGAACAGGTTAATAAACAGATTGTTTAGTTTCTTCCCTTCTCTGAGCAGAGTTTGCGGTAAGCACTAAAATAGCGGGCGCAACATCAGCACAAAACAGTGTTTTAATATGGCTTGCGATGTCTAAGCCCTTCATATCGGACATACACTCATCCATATTGATCTCATCATATTGAACAGGTAGATAACTACTGTGCTCAATGCATGTAGATCATAATCCAATGGCTTGATTGGCAGCACTGACGTCAAAGACATCCGCGCCGAGCAATACAAGGTTTTGGCCAAAATTTACAGCGCCGACTCGTCTTATAGACTATATATGCTATTGATTATGATCATCATTTATTATAAGCGTTATTGACTATAAGCAGCATCGACTATAAAAATATAGTTAGCCGTTAAATCCACACCCGTGTCTTCATTTTCAAACAGACATCATGCTTATTTGGATCATCAAGGTCCAAAGAGTCTTGCTATGAGAACTAAAAAATTAACTATGCTGACTTAACTAGAGGAACTGAACTAGAGGAACTAAATTTGGTTGACTGAACTAGGGTAACTAAATTTGATTGACTCAATTTGATTAACCACGTCACAGCATAGTACTTAATCTACTATCGAGTGCCCATTCAAAAAATTAATTTATTGATTTACCCCAACCAATTTTGAACAATCATTCAAGTAGTGATATTATGCTTTCAATCACAATGAGGAAAGGTCTCATGGCAAAGAAAAACTTTCAGCGCGAAGACGTACTCGATAGCGTTATCACACTATTTTGGCAACATGGTTATGCTGCAACGAGTATTCAACAGATCACCAAAGCCACCGGATTAAAACCGGGCAGCTTGTATTATGAATTTGACAGTAAAGAAGGCTTATTCCAAGCGGCATTAGCCCGTTACGCCGCCTTTTCAATTGACGCTATCCATCAAGCGATGCAACAAAGCGACGATGTAAAAGCAGGAATAAGATCCATTCTCGCCAGCCTAGTAGAGCAATCAAAGTCATGTGAGTATTGCGGCTGTTTTTTAATTAAAACCCAGCTTGAACTCGCGTCACAAGGCAATAAACTCTACCACTTTGCCTCATCACAACTGACTGAAATAGAACAGGTATATCAAGACTACTTAGGCAAACTATTTGATCCCGTCACCGCCAAGGCCTACGCAGCACAATTAATGACCGTCACATTCGGCGTCCGCATCTACGGCTACCAATCAGACTCAATGGCGACACAAACCAACACCATCAACGCACTCCTACCGTGGCTAAACGATCCAGATTCTATGTCGCTTCGCTACTAGGCCGCTACGCGGATAGTGCGCTGCGCTTCGCTACTAGTTCGCTTCGCGGCTAGAACGGACTTCGTCCTGCTAGAGTCGCTTCGCTGCTAGGGACAGCTTCGCTGCTAAGATTTTATAGAATCTAGCAGCGTAGCGATCGAGGTTCTAGGCTCTGAGCTTTTTGCTTGTATAGCATCTAGCAGCGTAGCGTTCTAGCATCTAGGCTCTGCACTTTCAGCTTGTATAGAATCTAGCCGCGAAGCGTCCTAGCAGCGTAGCGATCTAGGCTTTTGCTATAGATTTTATAGAATCTAGCCGCGTAGCGTCCTAGCAGCGCAGCGCTCTAGGCATCGAGGTTCTAGGTCGCTACGCGAATAGTGCGCTTCGCTTCTAGAGCGGACTTCGTCCTGCTAAGAACAGCTTCGCTGCTAAGATTGGGTCGCTGCGCGACTAGGCTCTAAGATTGTATAGAATCTAGCCGCGAAGCAGCGTAGCGATCTAGGCTTTTGCTATAGATTTTATAGAATCTAGCCGCGAAGCGTCCTAGCAGCGTAGCGATCTAGGCTTTTGCTATAGATTTTATAGAATCTAGCCGCGTAGCGTCCTAGCAGCGCAGCGCTCTAGGCTTTTGCTATAGATTTTATAGAATCTAGCCGCGAAGCGTCCTAGCAGCGCAGCGTTCTAGGCTCTGCTCTTTCTTCGCGTAGCGTAGCGATCTAGGCTTTTTGTTCTATCGCGTTTTATGCCGTTTTATGGCACTCTAACACTATGATTTTGCATTATTTCGGAATAACGGAATCCGAACTAACAGGCGCAGTGAGCGCATATATTTTTTAAAGGATTAATCATTGCTCGAATTCATCAAAAATCGGCTTAAAAACAACGGTGAACTGCAACAGGTTCGCGTTATTGCGTTGTTTTCTTTGGTTGGGTTCTTGATAACGTTCATGATGGGGTTGATCAACATATGGGGTGATAATCACACCTTAACTTTGAGCCTCTTTTTGATGAGTTTGATTTATCTGATGGCTTTTTTATCCGTTAAAAAAAATAACCTAACACTCAGTGCAAAAATTTCAATTTACTCCTTGTTTTCAATGATGTTTTATTTAGTCTTCACCGGCGGTTCCGCCCAAACAGGCCCCTTATGGATATTCATTGTTGCTCCCGTATCGGTATACGTTTTAGGACTAAAGCAGGGATTAATTAATCTCACGATATTTCTTAGCTTAGTCTGCGGCATTATGTTTTTCCCACAAGATATTATTCAACATGCCCAGTACACTGCAGAATTTAAATTACGCTTAATACTTTCATTTATCACCATGACCTTTCTGTCAGGGTTATACGAATATTCAAGAATGCTATCGTACCAAAACGCACTTGAATTAAGTCATAAGTATCAGCGTCTTGCCATGTCAGATCCGCTGACTAAACTGGCCAATCGGCGCAGCGCCTTAGCGGTGTTGCAACAAGAAAAATCGCGGTTTCCACGTAATAACGAGCCCTTATCAGTGTTATTGTGCGATCTCGATCATTTCAAAATCATCAACGACAAACACGGTCACAACTGCGGTGATATGGTGCTTAAGGCGTTATCACAAGTGTTCATCGACAATGTCAGGCAACAAGACTGCGTCGCGCGTTGGGGCGGGGAAGAATTTCTGTTTATATTACCGCAAACATCGGCAGCGCAAGCCGCCATCATCGCGGAAAAAATACGCGCAAGCGTACAAGATCACACCCTAGAGTGTCTCAAACAGCAAATCAATGTGACCATCAGTATCGGAGTCTCACAACTCACACAAGACCAAAGCATCGACGAGCTCATCAATAACGCCGACAAATGCTTATACCAAGCCAAAACCCTAGGCAGAAATCGCGTTTACCCGAGCTTTGAAACGATAATAAAGTCTAAGCTTTAAAAGCGATGACGAGCGGTAGAGAGCGATGACAAGCGATGACAAGCGATGACAAGCGAAAGTGCGGTAACAAGCGGTAACAAGCGGTAAAGATAGAAGACTAGGCCGCTACGCGGCTAAGATTTTATAGCTTCTAGCTGCGATCTAGGCTCTGTGTCTTTTCAACGCGCAGCGTATCGCTTGTCATCTCCTTTCCCAGATGCTTTTTATCGCTTTTTCAACGCGCAGCGTATCGCCTGTCACCGCTTGTCATCGTCTTCGCCGTAGCAGCGCAGCGTCCTAGGCATCGAAATCCTAGGCCGCTACGCGGATAGTGCGCTTCGCTTCTAGAGCGGACTTCGTCCTGCTAAGAACAGCTTCGCTGTTAAGATTTTATAGCCTCTAGCCGCGAAGCGTCCTAGCAGCGCAGCGCTCTAGGCTCTTAGAAGTGCACTAGCCAAACCTCAACTCTGCTGCTAAATTAAACAACCGTATTACATACTCTTAAAGGACTAACATGCAGATCATTCACCATGGAGCGGTCAACGGCGTTACAGGATCATGTCATCAGCTGGATATCAATCAACACACCCAAAATAGCAGCAGTTATCTTATCGATTGTGGGCTGTTTCAAGGCGCTGAAACCGCCGGACACAGTTCAGCAGAGCAACTGCAAATCCGTTTTGATCTGCAAAATATCAAAGCCCTCATCGTGACTCATTGCCACATAGACCACGTCGGGCGTATTCCCTACTTGCTGGCAGCAGGATTTGACCAACCTATCTATGCCACCACCGCCACAGCAGCGCTATTACCTCTGGTCATAGAAGACGCCTTAAAAGTGGGCGTAACACGCGATAAAAAATTGATCCAAGCCTGCATCAATCGACTCAAAAAACTGCTTGTCCCGGTGGATTATGGTCAGTGGATAACACTGCCAATCAACTTCCCCACAGCAACAGAGTTAGCAACAGAGTTAGCAACAGAAAAAGAATTAACATCATTTGCTGTAGGATCTACTGCAACAAAGACAAAACCTTCTGTAGCATCAACCACGCAATTATCGTCTGCAGCACTATCGTCGACAATAACGCCACTGTCTACGGTATCTGCAACGATGCCACACTCTGCTAAATCACGCTCTACTACATCAATAAATGCACATGCAGCAGCAAGCGAAACGGAAACACTGCCACTAACGTATACCAAAGCCAAACTCAAATTTAAACCCGCCGGACATATACTCGGCTCGGCCTATGTTGAAATAGAATTAGCCGGCCCTAAAGGTAAGCATAGGGTCGTATTTTCTGGTGATTTAGGCGCCAGCTACGCGCCGTTACTGGCTAGCCCCAAAAGCCCCTACCGAGCCGATACCTTAGTGATCGAATCCACCTACGGCGATAAAAATCATCAAGGTCGTAAAGCACGCAGCAAACAACTCAAAAATATCATCGAAAAAGCCGTAAAAGATAATGGCGTGGTACTCATCCCCGCATTTAGTATCGGCAGAACCCAAGAGCTACTGTACGAATTTGAACAGATTATTTACCGTAATAAGCACAACCCAATGTGGCAAAATATCGACATTATCGTCGATTCACCCATGGCGGCAAACTTCACCACCAAATACCGTGAATTCAAAAACCTGTGGGACAATGAAGCCAAAAACAAACTCGCTCAAGGCCGCCATCCGCTCGACTTTAGCCAATTAATCACCATCGACAGCCATCAAGATCATTTAGCCGTCATCAACTACCTAGACTCAACCCACAAACCCGCCATCATCATTGCCGCATCAGGCATGTGCACTGGCGGGCGGATCAGCAACTACCTCGCCCGCTTTTTATCCAAGCCTACCACCGACATCCTTTTTGTCGGTTACCAAGCCAGAGGCACTACCGGCCGAGACATACAAACCTACGGCCCCCAAGGCGGATACGTCTATATTGACGAGATAAAGATAGATATCAAAGCCGCCATACACACCATCAGCGGCTACTCCGCCCACGCCGACCAACACAACCTAATCAATTTTGTCAAACGCATGCACCACAAACCAACCCACATCAGGATCGTCCACGGCGACGACGAAGCCAAACAAGCACTGGCAAACGAATACCAAAAGATGCTGCCAGAGGCAGAAATAGAAATTGGTACTGAAAGTGAAGAGCGGTAAAAAGCCTAGATCGCTGCGCTGCTAGGACGCTTCGCGGCTAGATGCTATACAATCTTAGCAACAGCCTAGTCGCGCAGCGACTCAATCTTAGCAGCGTAGCTGTCCCTAGCAGGACGCAAACCTAGATGACTAGATCGCTGCGCTGCTAGGTTGCTACGCAGCTAGATGCTATAAAATCTCAGCAGCGAAGCGACACTAGCCGCGTAGCGGCCTAGAATCTTAGCAGCGAAGCTGTCCCTAGCAGGACGAAGTCCGTTCTAGCCGCGAAGCGAACTAGCAGCGAAGCGATACTAGCAGGACGAAGTCCGTTCTAGCCGCGAAGCGAACTAGAAGCGAAGCTGACACTAAAATAATGGAGAATAATTATGCGTTTTGAACAGTTGGATGTATGGAAAAGAGCATCCAGATTATCTTGTGAAATTTATAAGCTAGCGGAAAAAATTGATAATTGGGGCTTCAAAGATCAGATAACTCGTTCAGGCTTATCTGTCCCATCAAATATTGCAGAAGGTGAAGAAAGGGATACAACAAAGGAAAAAATAAGATTTTTATACTACGCAAAAGGTTCACTAGGCGAACTTGTCACCCAACTATATATCGGTATTGAAATAGGTTATTTAGAAAAGCAACACTCATTAAAATTAGTGAGCGAAGCAAAAGAACTAGCCAAAATTATTGGCACAATGATAAAAAACAAACAATCAAAGATTAAAGAAGACATCCCAAGCTATGAAATAGCAGACTAAAGCGCATAAAATCTTAGCAGCGAAGCTGCCCCAGAGCCTAGATGACTAGATCGCTACGCTGCTAGATTCTATAAAATCAACAGCCTAGTCGCTCAGCGACTCAATCTTAGCAGCGAAGCTGTCCCTAGCAGGACGAAGTCCGTTCTAGCCGCGAAGCGAACTAGCAGCGAAGCGACACTAGCAGGACGAAGTCCGACCTAGAAGCGAAGCGCACTAGAATCTTAGCAGCGAAGCTGTCCCTAGCAGGACGAAGTCCGCTCTAGCCGCGAAGCGAACTAGCAGCGAAGCGATACTAGCAGCGAAGCGATACTAGCAGGACGAATGATGGTGAGCTGCTTATATAAAAAACGGATCCCTTCACCAGGCCAAGGCAAGCGAGAATCAAATCGAAGTGTGATCGCTATCCAAAAAGGTGACCGATTGTTTTTTATAGATGGCTGGCGAAAAAAAGACGTCCCCAAAAAAGGCAAAGAGATCCCAGATAAGCTAATGGAAACCTATAAATTAATTGGTGATAGCTTCCTGAGTTTTACAGACGAACAGATAAAGCAGAACATCTTAGATGGTCTGCTAAGAGAGGTAAGAAATGACGGATAAACGTTTAGAAAACATGCAAGCAATGGCGAAGCGCTTTAGTGGAAACGGCTCTGTTGATCAACTCACCATGCGTAAAATTGATGCCCTCGCAATGAGTGCAAAGAAAGAAGATATGACCGCTGCCAGAATTCAACTATTACGAAAGCGAGAGCACATTAGCCAAGGCGTTCTTGCTACCGTTCTCAATATGAGTAGCGAAAGTGTTCAGAAGTGGGAACAGGGCAAAACCAAGCCTCAAGGGGCTGCATTGCGCCTATTAAACATTATCGATAAGAAAGGCATCACGGCTGTCATATAGTATGAGTCACATTGGATTTAAAGGCTCATCAATAGCGGCTAAACGATAAAGGCTCCAACAAGGAAGCCTTTATCAAGCCAACGCTAATCACGAGCCGACGGATGTGTCTTATTATACACTTCACGTAATTTCATCATGCTTACATGAACCAAGGACGCCATCCACTCGACTTTAGCCAATTACTCACCATCGACAGCCATCAAGATCATTTAGCCGTCATCAACTCGCGTAGCGACCTAGAATCTTAACAGCAAAGCTGTCCCTAGCAGGACGAAGTCCGTTCTAGCCGCGAAGCGAACTAGAAGCGAAGCGCCCTAGGCTCTTGCTTTTATAGCAGGACGAAGTCCGTTTGATGTGGTCAACTAAAACTGTACACAAACAGGGGTTGCGTCTTTATGCTGCCATTTCGGCAGCGGTTGGAGTCATATAATTGTTATAACTATGACCCCGTTTTACATTGTAGTGCTTTAGTATGT
>Ga0314771_100212_pt1 | contig 13636 bp, 15 predicted proteins | sample MetaGCB42018_FD_204522 | JGI IMG/M metagenome (GOLD analysis project Ga0314771, IMG submission 204522) | Cryopeg brine microbial communities from Beaufort Sea near Barrow, Alaska, United States - CB4 2018 | ecosystem: Environmental > Aquatic > Marine > Coastal | place: USA: Alaska | collected...
TGGTTGATACAGCAATAAGTTCACTTGATGGCATTGAAATTATAATCAATGGAGTTAAGCAAAAACCAATTATAGATTTTGCAGTTTTAAATGGAGATAAACGCCTGCTGGCAATTGCGGGCAAACTCTGCTATGAAGATTCATCTCACTTAGAAAAAATTGACTTTACCAATGTTCATTGGCAAGAAGTGTTGCTCAATTCAATTACCAATGGAAATAAAATAACCAATTGTTTCAGTCAACCACAAAAAAAAATGATCAAGTTGTTTGACACAATGGTTGATGGAAATTCAATTGATGAAAAATTGTTAGAGAAAATTTGCGAAACAGAATTTGGAAATCTTTTGAATTATCCTAAAAGAGATAAGCTATGGAACAAATTTTCTTCAACACTACAACCCAAGTTTCTTGCAAAAACCGCATCTGCTTTATTAGAAGCACTTAGCAAGGATTCAACAGTAGAGGTTCCAACTGACAGAATTCTTTCTGACTATATTTTGAAATATGCAATTGGAGATTTTCTTTATTACAACCCGATAAAAAATGCATTACCAATTTTCAACAGGTTTTCAGCATTCCCTGAAAATTACATTGTGACTTATATAACCAATTATCAAGGTCAAATTTCTGCAATTGAAGCAACTCAATTAGGAAAATTAATCCAAGACCGAAAATATAGTGATGTAGCAAGTGTTATTTTTTATAAAGCAACTTCTTATAATAATTGGAAGTTGGCACTTGCGGAATGTTATACATTACTTGGTTTTATTACCCAGATGAATATCGCATGGACAGGAATAATAAAAAATGTGACTATTACTGCTGACCAGTGGTGGGATAGTGTGGAAGAAATAATTATTGATTTGTATTCTAACCCAAACTCATTGCACACAATTTGGAAAAAAGCAGGTGGCGATGAAGCTGACTTACTTATGAATGCTACTCCAAGAAATGTTTGGAGTGATGCGATTCATAATTTGAAGTTAGACAAATTTTCGGGAATTGATATGTGTAGCCTTTTAAAACAAATCAAAAAGAATTATGGTGATAATGAAAAGTTCAAAATCATTTACGACCTTAGAAAAAACTATATAACTTGTTAAGCATTAGATGAAACTACCAAATATTATTAAAGCAACTAAAATTATAGAGACAATTGAAAATTATTCGATTGCTGAGAGTAATAGCTTTACTTGTTCTGAACCGAAAAATCCAAATGAAGGTGATTGGTTTTATGAGGATGAACAATTTTGGCATGAAGTAATTTCAGACCCTGAAAAATATTGGAATAGAAAGGTTAACCTATATGCTTTTACAATATGTAATTGGGTGGCAAGGGTTCCTGGGCTTTATTGGTCAGGCCATTCGTCAGCAATAAGAGAACATACCAAAAATGAAATCGTAAAACAAAGTAAACAATGGATCGAATTCAACCCAACTGGTAAATCAAAAAAGGTAATTGGTGGTATTGGAACAATTTTACTTCCACCAAGCGACGAAGGCAAACAACTCCTTACTTTAAGTTCGAGTTGCAACGCTTCGCTAGGTATTCCAGTTTTAATTTTCCCCGATGTTTTTGATTCACTTTCCTTAAAAGAAGGAGACGCATTAAAAATACAAAATGCAAAATGGCAACCTTTGAATTTAGGATGGTCTAAACGATTTGCTTCCACGCAAGGAATTCCTAGAGGTTGTTTAATTATTGATTCGCCTGATAAAATTGAAATTATAAAGAGAGATGTTCCTGTGGCATATCATCCCTTTTCAATCATGGAATATCAAAAAGGCGATGCTTTACTATGTGATTTTGTCTATTTGACAATTGACAGTAAGCTTAAAAATGCGAGAAAGGAAATAGAATCATTTTTCAGCTATTATGCCAATAAAGAGGATAGACATGGCAGATACCTTTTGAATCCGAACGTAATACACCCCTATTTTGACACCCAATATAATTCGCCATCGGAAATGCAGCAAACATCTGAAAGGGCAAAAATTGAGTTGATCTACAAGAGAATTAGAGAAACTCAATTTAAGAAAACTACTCTTTCAAAACTTATAGAGGTTTTACCAAGATTTTACTGCTCAAGTGAGTCATTAAAGAGATTAGCTAAAACCGTTGGAGTTAGTCAAGCCATACTTCAAGAAGACAATGCAGCTTCAATGTCGGCACAGATAATCAATTATTGCTATGATGAAAACAGAATAGAAGAACTCACTGACAGAATGATTGTAGAATATCCTCAAATATTTAATTCTTAAAAAATGGCTTGGTCACCACGATTAACTCAACTTAATGATGTGCTAGGAGATTTAGTGCCCAATCAAGAAGGCATTACAAAATTCGTCAAAGCTGCTGGCATTAAACCCCAGATGATTAATTTCAATGGAAATGCAATGGACATATGGAGCAATGTTCTTGATGAAGCCGAGAAGACTAACAAAGTTAACAATTTAGTCAAGGCTGTATTAGATAAATATCCAGAAAACCCATTTTTAAAATCTGCGATTACTCCTATAGAAATAAATTACACCTTAAGTCCCGACATTGACAAAATAACCAATTGGAATCCTGTTGAGGAAGACACTTTAGAGGTTTTAACAATGGAGGTAAGTTCACTACTTCCAATTAACTTCTTAGAAAGAGGTATTACGGCAAGTCGTTCAGTTGCAAAGGTTGAAATAAAGAACGGTTCAATGATTAATGTCGGAACAGGTTTTTTGTTCAAGATTCAAGGAAATAATGTTTTGTTTTTTATGACAAATCATCACGTCATAAACGAAAAGGCACAAATTGAAAATACAAGAATTATTTTTAATTATGAAGAAGATGCAAACGGTGAATCCAAGGCATCGAAAACTTTTCGGATAGATGCAGACGGCCCTTGGTATTCTTCACCAATAAAAGAATTGGATACAACCATTTTTAGGCTGTTACCAATTGGAGACAGTTTAAATGAATTTGGTTATCTCACATTGAAGAAAATTGATGTAAAAAAGAACGATTTTGTTAATATAATACAACATCCAGCTGGTCAAATGAAACAGATCTCATTGTATCATAATATAGTTACAAGTGCTAATGATAGAGAGATTCAATATTTGACAGACACATTAAAAGGCTCTTCTGGTTCCCCTGTATTTAACTCAAACTGGGATATTGTTGCACTGCATCACAGCGGAGGAATCAAAAAAATCGAGGACAATATTACAATTTCTAAATATCGCAATGTTGGAATAAATATCAATGGAATAATTGACTTCGTTAAATGTAAATCACAGAGTTAACCACTAAATAAATTTTCAAACTCAACGAATATGGAAAATGAAAAATTATATCAAGGATTTAAACATGACTTTCTTACTGATGAAACAGTAAAAGAAAAGGTTGCATTTCCAATACTAGGAACAAGACACATAAAAGATGTAGCTCCAGTTAATGGTAGCGCTAATTCTATTGTAAACTATCTGAATTATTGCGTTCAACTTTCAGCTTCAAGAAAGTTTCCATTCTTTACAGCATCAAACATTGATGGGGCATTATTCAAAAAAGCTAGTCGAGCAAAAAGTTGGAAGAAAGATTCAAGGGTTAAGACATATCAATGGGGCCAGGAATTGTACAGTGCTTACAAAAGTGATTTTGACAAAGGACACATGACCAAACGAGAAGATGTCCAATGGGGTGAAACATTAGGGCTCGCACAAAAAGCAGCTGATTCAACCTTTTATTACAGTAACGCTGTTCCACAGCATAAGGATCTCAATCAACAAATTTGGAAAAGTTTGGAGGATTATATTCTTCATACTGAAACAAAAAAGAAATCGTTAAAAGTTTGTGTTTTTACAGGACCTGTTCTATCTAAAAACGACCCATCATTTGTTACAACAGTTAAAAATGAAACCATTTTTATTCCAGTCATTTTTTGGAAGGTAGTTGTTTTTCCTAAGGAAGATGGCAGATTATACAGGGTTGGTTTTATGATGAGTCAGAAGAAATTATTAAGTGAAAATGGAATTGTTGAAGAACTTGAAGCGGCAACATCAGAAGATGAGCTTTTTATGCAATTTGATGATGCGGCTACATACCAAGTCAATATTTCATTGATTGAGCAACTTGCAGATATAAAATTTCCTAAAGCAATTGATTCGTATAACGATGACAGAAGTGTAAAGTTAGTTTTGAAAGAAATTGACATTGACCCAGACTTAGAAAGTTTTTCAGTTGAACAAATCTTAGGCTTTTCAATTTCAAACATTACTTTATAATGCAATTTCAACGCATAGGAGTAAACAAATTTACAAGCCACACATGTCCAAGCAAGGACCAAAGCTTGTAAAAGAGCTTCCAAGTCCCTTCCGAGTAAAGAGAAATTTTAAAAAATGCCCAACTGCATAGGTGAACAGCCAAAATGAGAATAAAAAAGAAAAGAAAAATAAAGCACGAAAGCACAACAGCGGCTATCGTGAATACCCTTCGGGATACCCACTACAGCCTAGATCGTTTTTCTTAATAAATTTGAGGGAGAATTTTCATTCTTCTAAAACATTTATCTGTCTTAATCCAAGCTTCCAAAGCCATTCTAATGGTAAATCCAACTGACCCCGTAAACTATTAATTCTACCTTATCTCTGATCCCAAGTTTAGAATGCTTATTTTAGTCCATAATTAGCAGTAATGCACAGGCCTTTTTGGCGACAGAATTAAATCCCACAGTCTTTAGCAATAAATATTTTTTACCGGTTATTGATTCTAAAAACACTACTTCCATAAAAGGAAAATAATGAGGATTATTCTGCCTGAAATTTCCTGTAATTCTGGTGAATTGGGTATCCATAAAATATTCACAAATCCCCAAATCAAAAATAAAACGCATTTCCCCCTACCTTTCCCCTATTCCGGATTATTCACGACCCGTTTCCTAACCTTCAACTTCAAATCCCTTTCCCCGTTCAATTCCTTGAGATCGATCACTACTACCTTATCCTTTGCAATTGAAAACTTCGGTAGCACAACTACAAATCTCGCTGTTCTTCCCACCGGAATAATACCAGGCAGGTTGTATTTAAAAACCGGTTCAAGGACCAACTTCTGGATAGATTTTTTCTTTCCGTTCTTCCTGGTTTCTACTGATAGGTTCAGGAAATTAAGTTCATAGTCAATTGGGGAAGCGTTTTTAATTTCAATCACAAAATACAGTTCCTCCCTGTCGAAGACTATGTTTTCCAACCACAAGTTAATTCCCTCATTCCGTTTTTTAATGTGGCCAATTCTTTGGTTGCTTTTCAATAAATGGGAACTGAAATTCTGATAATAAGTTTCTGTTCCGGACAGTCCGTTTTCAATTTCACTTGTTCCGGCAGGGTTTTCACCTATTTCACTGGTTTCTCCGCTAATTTCTGGGATTTCATTTCCAATGCTTTTGGATCCCGGAATAAAATAATTCAGTTTTTCCAATTGATCGGAATACCTGATGATATAGGAAAAAATAGAACCTGAATTCCCGATAATCAGCAAATTGCTCTCTTTTCCGGGGGTGGCTTGGAGCAAGCCCAAATGCTGCTGCGTTTCCCTGTTATAGGTGAACACAAAATTTTCTGACCCCGTAATTCCCTGCCGGATCGGTTCGGGGAAAAACAAGGCGACGTTTTTATGATCGTTGGCATAAATGGTGTCCAAAACTGGCTTTTGGGCTTTTATCTCTTGTGCAGCAAGGTTTGTGAATGTTGCAATTACAAGAAAACCGGATATAAATAAGTGATTTTTCATAGGAATGAGTATTTAATTCCCTTGCGGGGATTTCAAAATAAGTTTGTAATTATTGGTTACGGTAACTGTTACGTTTTTGTTATTTCGTTGGAAAACTTTTTTGATCCCCCCAACCTGTGGGAGCCCGGCAACATTGATATCCTGAATAACATCATCAAGTACCTCCCGGCTGGCATCGGCCCGAAAGCTGTTTTCCACATAAATACCTTCACTGCCGTCCTGGAGATCATAGGCTTTCAGCCTGACCGGCTGATGGTTTATATTTTCTATTTCGATAAGGGCGCGGTTGGTTTGAAAACTTATAAAACCATACACAGCAGTGTTTTTAGCAATGGATCTATTGTTTATAATTGCCGGTTCAGTGAGCCGCATTTTCAGACGGTACCCATTTTTTACGGTCTGGTTCCCATCAACTTCAACGATGATCTCAGCTTCAGATTTTAAGCTTGACACTTCCTTATTGAGAACTGGATTGGAACTGTAAAAAAGTTGATGTTCGAGCCCCAGCTCTTTCGCTGAAGCAGGTTCTTTAAGTTCTTCCGCAGAATAATTTCTGTCAGATTGAGGCTTTTCAACCTGTACTTTATCCAAATTATTGCGGTAGCTATTTTGGGTGTAATTGATCCTGCCCGAATTGTAAATGCTGTCCACAATTTTCACTTTTTGCTTTTCCCTTAGATCCGGATCATAAAAACCCAGGGAATCCAACAGTTTCTCATCGTAAATACTGGGCGCATTGGTCTCGCGCACTTCCTTCAATGCGTTCACGGCATCGAGCTTAGATTTGTATTCCTGCTGCTCTTGTCCCAGTTCAGGAACCAGGGTTTGTTTGAGTTCCTTGTTTTCATCCCCATCACCTCCCAAAACCAAAGCGGAATACGCAACGATAAAAATTATCACTACTGCCAGCACAGATCCAAATACGATTTTATTCTTTTCAATTTTCATTGTTTATCTTTTTTAAGGTGTTTTCAAAATAATTGGTGATCAGTAGTCCATGAGTATTTGTTGGGTAATTCCTGTCCACAACGATCAGGTTTCCGGTGGAAATCAATTCATATCTGTCCACTACGGTTCCCCGGTTGATCTCAAAAATGGTAGTCGTTTTGAATTGATATGGTTCCACCTGCAGGTCCAGTTGTGATTCTATGCTCAACACCTTTTGCACCAGGGAATACTGAAGCAATCGGTTATAAACCCCATCGGCCTTTTTCTGTCGGTATAAATTATCCACGGAACTGTTACCAAGCCAAAGTGCCTTTTCAAGGTTCCGCAGATAATTACTGGCGTCTATATTATAAAAGTAGTTATGGAACAATTCCAAATGCGCCAAAACTTCGACTTCCTGGTTCTCTTTTTGAGTGACCCATTTCAGGGGAATTACACTGCCATCGGTATTAATTGCGAAGGAATTATTTAAAGCCGTTCGCTGTATATCATACATCATCCAGCAAAAAAACAAACTGGAAATCAATGCTCCCGATACAACCGTAATAACCACAAACCGGTTGGTTTGCAAAACGCTGTAAATATTTTTGTAGGGTGTTTTCATAATCTTTGTTTAAATTGATCTGCCTTAGGCAGTAAAAAGTTTTAAGGTGAACGAAGTAGCCCTGGTGTATAATTTGAATTTCAGAAATACGATAAAAGCAATTGAACCGGCCTCGACTATTATCTGAATGATGCCATTATCTGTGGTAGTTCCCAGAAGGTTCGACCAGAAATTGGTGTTGATCTCGGCATACAGATTATTGACAAATACATTGACCAGGAAAAAAGCCGGAACCAGCATATAGACAGCGGCATACAACCTGAAAAAATTGTAGGCCATTGACCTGAACTTTTCAAAAACCGCCAGGCTTATTACCAATGGAAAAAAGGCCTGCATAATTCCGAGCAGGAAATAGCGCTCCGCCAAAAACAACGGATAGATAAACAGGTCTAAAACCCACATAAACAAACCCATCACAAAGGAAATTACCTTGACCGGATATAATGGAGTGACCAAAGCCTCATAAAGCAAAGCCATCGCCTTTTTAGCGGCTTCCAATGCGCCCACCTCCTGTTCAATATCTATATCCATCAGCTGAAGTGGCAAAAGGGCCGGGGCAGTATCACGGTAACGGGTTTCAATGGCCACTAAAATGCCGTCAAATACACTTAAAATCTGGGTCGAAAAAATTACAAGCAGAACAACCGCAAAATTTTTGGCCAGTTCTCCGGGGCTCAATCCCCAGGTATATCCATCTTTATCGGCAATGCCTTCATTGTATTTTTTCAGGATATTGACAAGGAAAAACAATACCGCAAGCGTTTTCATCCCGGTAATGGTGTACTGCGAGAAATCGCTGCTTTTGATGGTTTGAAAAACAGCATCCACGTATTCCAGACCAATTCCCAAAAATATTCCTGCGGCCAACATCAGTAACCGATTTCCCTGTTATTGATCTTATCCTGCATTTCCCGGAAGGAAATAATATCCCGGTAACGCCGGGTTTTCTGTTGGATCTCCACGACCATTTCCTTGGACTGAAGTTCTTTTTCCTTTAATACAAAAGCCCGTTCCGCATCGGTCATTTTCAGGTAGTCACTGGACAATATTTGGTCGACAAAATCAAGATCCGCCAAAGAATTCTCGATGATCGCGTTAAAGGAATTTGAAATGCGGGTCACCTCTTCTGGTTTGATGTAGGGGGAATTCAAGATCTCCCGCAAATCACCGCGGACTACCTCAAAAAGGATCCGGTTATTTCGGGTTAATTCCTTTACAGCTTGTAACTGTTTCACCACATCATGTACCTTTTCGATATTCTCTTTTTGATCCTTAAGGAAATTGACTGTTTTTAGCAGTTGCGAAGTTTGCTTTGCCGATTCGATCAGGGATTTTGCAAGGCTTATAAAATTTGTGTTGTCATAGACCGGCATTCCCTGGCCTATGGCTTTTCCGCTTAGCATTATTGCCATTGCGAGGATTAGAATTTTTGTTTTCATGAGTTTTGAAATTATTTGTTATTTGGTTTGTTTCGTGAATTGTACAATGGCCTTCTCCATATCTCCATGTTCCTCGTACATTTTCATTATGGCATCGTTTTCAGCCCCGTCCGTCAGGTAAGCTGCATACACTTCTTTGGGGACTTCAAGGCGGAATACATTGCTCTCCTTGCCTATTTTAATGAACATCTCCGCGTACTTTCTGGTCCCGGTGAAGTTGTTCCTGATAGATTTCAGCTGATTTAAATCGTGGCTGGAAAGGTTTAATCGTTTCCTGAGTTCATCATAGCCTTTTTCATTCTGAAGGCTGTAAATCACCTGAGTGTTCTCAAGAATACTGGCCGAGGTCGAATTGCCGGGAAGCTGATTGATGGATTGCAGGATAATTCCGATTGCCCCATTTTGTTTCCGGATCGCCTGGTAGTAAAACTCCACACTTTCCAGTACATTCTCAAACTTCAGTTGCTTGGCAAATTCATCGAAAAGGATAATCCCTTTTTCAGCCTTGTTTTTCCAAATGGTGCGCTGAATGGCAGATTTGATCAGCTTCAGCATGACCGAAAGGATTTCCTTATTATCCTTTACCTCATCCAATTCAAAAACGATCAGCCGCTTATCCTCGATTTTATAGGTCTGATCCTCCCCTGCTTCAAATAAAAAACTGTAAAGCCCTTCCCCAACATATTCAGACATGATGTGGAGGAAATTACCGATGTCAAAATAATCCGGATGAATTTTCAAATCATCCAGAAGATCCTCCCTGTATCTCTCAATATAGCGGTAGAAACTTTGGAGAGAATAGTTCCCATTTACATTTATGTAATAATCACGCAGGATCTTTTTTATTGAAACAGATTGAGCTTTTGTTATCTTGAGATCTGAAGCAAATAATTCAAACAGGAATATCGACAGATCCTCAAGACGCTCGGCGGTAAGATCATTTTCATTACTGATATAAAAAGGGTTGATCCCCAAATTCTTTCCGTTTTCGTACCGAAGAATGGCGTAATGTTCAGGATAAAGCTTTGCGAATTTAGTATACGATCCTCCCAGGTCGATAATCACAAGGCGAACCCCGCTTTCAAAATACTGTCGGAGAATGTTATTCGCCAGAAAGGATTTGCCTTCTCCTGTGGGGGCGAAGATGGCAAAGTTCCTGGCTTTGATGCGCTTCTTCTTATCGTCCCAGACATCTTTCAAAACGGGAATATTATGTTCCCGGTCATTAAAAATAATGCCGGTTTCATCCGATTTATAATTGCTGTTATTGATAAAAAGGCACAGCGCATGTTTAAGATCGGTAACGTACAGATCTTCATTGCAAAAATTGGAAGAGAAACAGAAAAAACTGTTGAGGAAGTAATTTTTCCGCTCCTCTCCCAGGGGGAAATAGGGAGATATATCCAATTCTTTAAATTCGGTTTTAATCCTGGAGCCAATCCGGCTCAGGTTTTGAAAATCCCTGTCCCAGTAGATCACATTGAGATGCCCGCGGATAATCCTTGAGGTATCATCGGCATTTATCTGGTCCAGGATATGCTGGATTTTTTTAAGGACGACTTTGTTCTGTGACCCGAAATTGGAACTTTTATTCAGTTCTTCAATTTTCTTGTCCAGCAACTTGCGCCATTTCTGTTTGTCATCCAGATAGATAATTTGGTTTACAATGTGGTTTTCATTCAGTGCAAGCCCAAAACCATCGATAAACCCCTGGTGAAAAACAAAATCGTCGGAAGTAAAACGCTCATTGGTCTTACTGCTTTGCACACTTTCTCCAAAGCACAACTCACTATTGACCGCGAGGACATCAAAATAATTTTCTCCAATATTGATATTTTCCTTGTCCAATACAATGTTCGTATCAAAACCTTCATTAAATCCGTTGAAATATTCATTGGCAAGGCTGTAGATCTCATTTTCAGAAAGTGGCAAAAGCTCCAGTTTCCTACTGTTATTGATAAAAGACACCGAATCATTCACGGCACCCACGAAACCCTTAATACTTTCATCTGATTCCCGGGGAATGCTTTTATTGATTTTTCTAAAAGGATTGACATACTTAGGATTATTCAACGCCTTGTTCCTGGTGAGGATAAAAAACAGATAGCTGCGATGTTCTATATATTCCCTGCCCTTAAAATACTGATGGGTCGCCTTTTCCAGAAAGCTGTTATTTGGCAACTTTCCAGATGAATATGCTCTCTTCACATAAATATCCTGCTTGTGCACCACGCAACCTGTGGGCAAGGATTTAATTGCCTGAAACCAGGAATTGTGGATGTCCTCAAAATCCTTTTCAGACAAGGAATAGATCTCAGGGAGAATTGCCTGATACCCAACTACCACATTGCCATTATTGGCGAATATGATATTTCCCTGAATATCCGCTATGGGTCTAAAATATGCGAGATTAATCCTGGTCATAATTGAAAAGGCTTGATTTTTTGTTTGTGATATTCTTCGGAAAAACACTGCTGAATTCAAGGTATCTGGAAATGTTTGCTATCCGGGTAAGGCTTATGTAAAGGCCGGCATTGAAAACAAAAACACCGATCACAACCGTAAAGCTGAAAGAAAAAATAATGACGAGCAGCGATGCGATTACCGCAACCATCATCAGGGCAAAAAGCGAGATGGGAAGTCCCCAGATCAGGGCCCTTTTTCGAATATTCCTATAGACTTCAAAGCGCTTCATCAGACTACGATACTTATTAGGTACGTGAAAATCCCCACTACCGCGCCGGCAATGAGCACAAAGACCAAAACCCGGGTAATGCCCTTTTTTAGATCAGCATTCTCCCCAAAGAAATGACCTGCATTGAACAGGAACCCGACAAGAAAAATAACCCCGAGAAGGATGGGAAAAACCACACGGATGGTATCGGAAATACTGGCTACCGAATTTTCAATCCCGCCAATCTGTGCGAAAAGCGGGAATGAAATCAGGAACAAAAAAAGTGGAGGGTAGATTAATTTTTTCATTCTATTAAAATTTTGTTTTATACTGATTTTGATATAAGTAAATTACATTATATTTGGATTTAAACAACTGATTATCAATTAATTATAATAAAATATTATTTGATTTGGATTGTATTTTTTTGAAATTAATTGAAATCAAATGCTATGAAAATCGGGAATAAAATGTTGAAAATTCAAAATCGTAAAATGAAAATCCAGCTCAAAAACGTCATTTTTCTTCTGCTGCTCCTAAAAATATGTATCATTTTTGGACAGCCACCATCACCAAAAAAGATATTTGTGATCGATGTGGGCCACGGCGGAAAAGATGCAGGTGCCATTGGCATTAATGGAATCATGGAAAAAGATGTGGTATTGCAACTCGCCAATGAGATCCTTAGGCTGAACAAAGGACAACGCAATCTGGAAATATACCTTACCCGGTATTCAGATACCCTTATTTCTTTAACTGACAGGACAAGGCTTGCTAAAGCTTTAAAAGCGGATGTTTTTATCTCCCTGCATTGCAACCACTCCATAAACCCCGGGGCAACCGGCACCGAGGTATATGTGGCAAATACTGCACTTTCCCAAAATCTGAGACAGTCAATTTACCTTGCCCACCAGGTCCATTCCGGGATAACAACCAACTTCGGGATCAAATCCAGGGGAGTGAAATTCGCGAATTTTCAGGTACTGCGGGAAACCGTCGCATTGTGTCCATCAATATTGATAGAGCTTTGCTTTTTGTCCAATTGGGATGAAGCCGAATATTTGTCTGAAAATTCAAATCTAAAAGTACTGGCATTTTCAATACTGAACAGCCTCATTAAATCACCGGAATTATGAAAGAATTATTTGTACTGCTGGCAGGAATGGTTTGTGAGATTATGAGGGTTTTGGTGAGGGAAATGAGGGGTTTTTTTAGGAAGAAATGAGATTTGGAATAATTGGGGTTCCGGTAAAAATGATGGGGTGGTGAACAAAACTAACAAAAAAAAAGCCCCTCTACCTGTGAAGCAAAAAAGGGCTTTTTTCTGCTCGTTTGCTAAATGTTGTGTACCGTTTTTTACTTAATCATTTAATCTTAAATAATTTTCATTATCATATTCAATAAACTCAATTCCTCTTTCTTTTGAATAAACAATTTGTTTTATTTCGGAAGCATTATTACAGTCTTTAAAAATAAAAACATTTTCAAAATTAAATCCCATCAAGGAAACATTAACAATGTATTCTTCTTTATAAATACTCGCTCTTTCACAATCCAACAGGAATTTTTTTTGAGAATTAACACTGTCCAAAATACTTTCATTAATTTCAAAAAATAATAAATCATCATTAGCTTTATTAAGGACGATTTCAAATACAAAATCTCTGTTCTCAAAAGCTATAAAATTATTCATTGATTCGTATTCTCTAAGATCACAGGTTTCGGGTCCCGAATCGACAACGGCTATTTTGTTTTCTTTTGGTTGGGTCAATCCAATTAATTTTTCCCCATTTTGATTTTTATAATTCAATCGTGAATATTCTGTAAATGGAATTAGATTTCTTTCTGATTCATTTAATCTATAAGATGCAACAATTTCGTCTTCACAGCAGCTTATCAGTAATGTTCCAAAAAATACTAGTAAAATAATTTTTTTCAATTTGTTATCTGTTTGAATTAAAATTTTAGAATAAAAATGGTACACAACGGTCTCGGTGTCGAGTAGACAAGGGGAATTTCACCCCGAGCCTCTCACAGAACCGTACGTGATAGTCTCCCATCATACGGCTCTTGTTATACTCTTCAATGCCCAAGGTAAGTAAAACCTGTTTGAAGGCTATTGAATTTGTCCCATCCCATAAACTCATCCTCTTTCAAGTTGGTAAATGTTATGTGACTGTATAACCTAACCCCTTTGCTCCATT
>Ga0314771_100213_pt1 | contig 13597 bp, 16 predicted proteins | sample MetaGCB42018_FD_204522 | JGI IMG/M metagenome (GOLD analysis project Ga0314771, IMG submission 204522) | Cryopeg brine microbial communities from Beaufort Sea near Barrow, Alaska, United States - CB4 2018 | ecosystem: Environmental > Aquatic > Marine > Coastal | place: USA: Alaska | collected...
AAAAAACGACTTCAAAATTTGCCAATTATATAGATTTTTAACTAGACCGTATTCAAAACCGTATTCAGTCCAAAAAAAAGACACCATCAAAACCTCAATTATCGTTGGTACGATAAGGTTTTAACAGTGTTTTCGTTAGTGTTCGATGGAAGCGAGGGGTTTCGCTTTTCACTATTCAGTAAGTGATACGATACATCAAAACTATTGTGTTTACTGCCTTTTGAACATTATCACAATCACTAGCTATCACTAGTTTTAAAGTTTTCCGTATTCAAAAACGTATTCAATTTATGCGGGCGCAATTACATATTACTTCCTATTATATTTACCTCAAAATGTATACCTTAAAAACTTCTTGCCTTTAAAAACTCTTCGTTGTCTGTAAGACACATTCTAAGCACATTTCAAGTCACTTTACATATGATTTATCAAGGATACGCAGATTAATTAGTCCGTTTATATTCATTAGATGAGAGTGCTTTAGAATGACCATATACATCTTCACCATTATAGATGGTAACCAAAGGGTTTCCTCTAGTGGTATTCAACCAATTTAAACTACTATCAGAAATAACGAATATATAATAGTAGAAACCTTTTAAACTATCAATTAATTACAATCAACTTAAAACAATTAGACGTGCAACTAGACGTGAAAATATACACGGGGAACGGGATTAAAAATATTTAAGCTACTCAATTAAAGAGTGGCTTTTTTATCGCACACACTAATCCTTAAAAAAACCAGAAAAAAATCAGGATATTCCTCATTAATTTCTGGTTTTCTATTTTAATTTAATCATATACTATATTGATAAACCATGTAACAATAATTTTTTTTGATTACTATTTAAGATTGAATATGATATTAATTTTGGGTACTTTCTGAAAACATCATTACTCATCATTCTAATAGGGTGTTTTCGATTTAACTTTATATTTTCCCCACTAACAACTTGAACTTCTCCATTTATAACTTCATACACTATAAATCTATCCGTGGAGTTACCAACATGAAGCATTCTATCTAATACTACTTTTCCAGTAAAACTAGAATCAAAAAATTTTTCTAATTTCAACCAATGACTTGGCGCAGTATGAGATTTGAAAACAAGCAAATAAGAATAATCTGAAATTAAATTTATTGGAACTACATCAAAATGTGGAGTAGAAAAATTAGATATTTTTTGAATTGTCATCATATTGATACCTCCTCCTTATATTATATAATGCATGCCAACAGATAATTTTACAAGAGATTTGATTGTAAGTCAATATTTTTTTAAAACAACAAGTAATATTCGTCTAACATTGTAAATCCTTCTTTTATAACTTCTCTGGCCTCACCTATGCTACTAATTAACCTTGTTTCTTCACTGTTTCCATCCCAATGAAATAATTGATGCCTATTTATATAGTAAAAATTATAAATTTTGTTGACACATTCAACCTGTTTATCATTTATAAATTTTTTTGCATGCGCATTTTGTATACAATGGATATCATTTTCATCTCTGTCAAAAAAAGCAAAATTACTTTTTCCACTGCTAGTTACAGTTGAAAGACCAATTGAATTAAAAATACTGTGTAAATAATAATCAATTGCTCTTAAAATGGGCATAGGTAAATCTGTATAATCATATCTGACTCCATCTATAGTTAAATTGTATGCTGCCTGTTTTAAAGTTTTATCTAATTTATTTGAAGTATGTCTATAATTTGGAAGCACTTCATTAAATCTCATTTCTACATCTTTATGATCAACTTCTACTTTATTGAAAGCATTTAAAGTCTCTATAACATCATCTTCGTCTTCACACAATTGAATTAATAAAGTTAAAGTATACTGCATGAATGTTGAATCTTTTCCCTGAACATTAGTTTTTCCTGTATCATAACAATTTATCACTACTCTGTCTTCTTCAGAAAGTAAAGTGTAATTGATACATCCTTTGCGTTCAGTGTTTACCTTCAAATCAAATTTAGGATTCTCAGCACCAATCAGTTCAAATACCATCTCTAACTCATCATTATCAATTCCTAATAGGGTTATTCCCCCGTCACCATTGGCTCTAACACCTCTTTTTAAAAGAGCACCTTTTGCTAATTTATCAGCTACCTCATTAAAGTTTACTCCCGAATGCGCCTTTACTTTTTTAAATATTACTTTAATCTCTTGTGAAGCTTGTTTATATAATGTTACATAATCTATAGAAACATTTTTCCTAGCACTCCATTTTCCAGTAGCCCATTTTTCAATGCCTTCATAGTCATAAGAAACGATTACCGTTTCAAATCCATTTTCCTTCGCCCAATTAATAGCCTCAATACATGCAAAAACTTCTCCCGGTACTTGTCTAGACTCAATGTATCTAGCGTCGTTTCCAGAAAAAGAGCGGCGACTCAAAACATCCTTACCCTTAACTGCAACCCAACCAGATCCATAAATTGGTGGTTCTGGTGAATAAGAGCCATCCACATAAACCTCTACTGTACTATCTTGCATTTCATCAATTGTTTCTTCAGCGTTACCCAAACTATGTATTTCTTCTTTTTGAGGTTCTGTATCTCCAATGATAAAAAATTGCGCTTCTTCTAAAGTAGAAAACGACTTATATATTGCTCCAGAGTATCCTTTAACTTGTTCCTGAGCTTCAGGCCAACTATTGTATATACCTGGAACTAACCCTTCTTTAATAGCATAAAACTTAGCCATATAATCACACCTTTGTATTTTATTTTAATCATTAAAACATATAAGTAAATATTTTATCAACTCAATTGAATAGTAGCACATCTTCATTTAATCTTCATCATGTTTTAAATGTTTTAAAATTATTTTACCTACTTATTGATACCTTTTTTTACAATACTATTTTAACTTAAGCGTGATAATTATAATATATGCAGATGGTAGCTGTTAGATTTATTTACTTCTAAATATCTTTTCAAACACCCTATGTTTAACTTAGACCATCAAATATAGCTTCTGTAAGGAGTATTCTAAGCACGTTTCAAATTGTTTTACCTATGATTACCAATAAAGAAAGCTGTAAAGCCTTATATATAAAGGTTTTCACATTGATATGACTACAAAAAGCGATGCGATATGACTACAATTGATAACAGTTTGTAGCTGTTTGCCTGTAAAAACGATCATCATTGAATGCGGTCAATCGTTTATTCTGTATTGCAGGGCGTGAAACGGATTCTTCATGATGGATATTTATATCTTGCAGGCGTTCATACCGGATAGTAATTTCTCGATAATTCAAACCGTTTATTTAATAGCTATCTTTTGAATGATTGGAAAACTATTACTGTTACATGGTTATAAAGCTTATATTAAGCCTGTAATACGTTTTAACGTTATTTCTTCATATTTACCCACACTTGTTCCAACTACTCGTATACGCTCATTATTCAAGTTTGACGGACTGCGTTGCATTATGTTAAAAGCGAACGATAGCTATATAAAAGTATTTATTGTTCGTTTTTTATTACTTTAAATTAGTTAGTTGCAACTATCCATTGAAATGGTTGCTTAATTGGTTGCCTGCTTCGCTAGTGAGTTACATTAATTTATTGATATATCGGTATCTGATTCGATTGTTATATTTATAACTTATTCAGCCATTTATTTACAACTGATTCGGCTATTTATATGCCATTTTATAAAGCTTATTGAATACTGGTAAACGTGTATAGCTTAATGAATTTCTGTATAGCTTTTAAAGCTAAATTAGTGCGTTCTAAGCCTGTTACTGTCTTACGTGGATAAACAGACAACTAGCTTGCTAAGTGGCTTGTAATCGGTGGTACGCTTGTTAGATTGATAACTTCATTTGTATCATGGATAACGTAAAATATAAGTTATAGAACGTACTGCAATTCAGCCATTTATATAGTTATTCTGGATATGAAACCACCTAAAATTTTACCCTGTTTATTACATACCGTTATTTCTACCACAATAGATAGAACGTTTAGAAGTCGCCTGTTGCGTTACTATCCAACTGTTGAGTTGTTTTAATTCGATCCATGACAACTATAAACAATGGTCTTTTTCTTGATTCTAGCATGCCATTATTTAAAGATGGTCGGATTGTTTTTCTTAATCGTCATACTTGTTATTTATTTCAGCAACCTTATTCACGTATCTGCTTAAAACCCTGTCATACTAGCATTTGAATGTGTGAGAAACGTATTCTAAGCGTGTTTCAAAAGCTTAATGGCATAAGTATAGGCAAACGGATTGTTAGAAGTGTGTACTAGCTTATAGAAAAGGGACGCGATTAAGCTATCCCTCATTTTAAATCAGTCTATTCACTTATGTTTCTTTGAAATCAACCGGCTGTAAATTCTACCTTCTACTTCAATGCTTTCTAATACTTTTCCTGCAAAATCTTCTTCAAAAATACTAATCTCATTTACTAGTCTTATTGTTCTATTCGAGCCTTTGCATTGTTCCATTTCATATTGCTGGTACGCTTCCCAGTATTCTTTGCTGTTAGGCTTTGCCAATCTCATTCGGGCTAATGGTTCGCCATTCTTTGCATTTTTATCTAAATCATTAATTCTCTGCTCGTGATTTTCAACTGTCCTTTGATTAATTTCAGCTTCTTTTAATCGTATTCGCTCTATTTCTTCAACGGTTTTTACTTCTTTTTTCTGTTGTCTTTGAACTGTTTTATTAATACGTTGTTTTTCATTGTAATTTGTTTCAGTTTCCCAATTCTTACGCTTGTTTTTTCTTCCTTGCTTTCTACATTCGTCACTACAATATTTATTATTAGAGTGATCTGTTTCAAAAGATTGATTGCATACGGTACAAATTAAAGTGCGTATTTTGTTTCCTCCTATCTTTAACATGTTGTTATTCAATATATACCCTATAAGCCTTTACACGTCTATATTAAGCCTCTGGTAACCTGCTAATAACTTGGGACACGTGAAAACATGTACAGTAACAGCTTGAAGGGCGAAAAAGGGGACTTTGACCCCCTCTAGCCCCGTCTTTTATCTCGTCCACCAATTACCTTCATTGTCATTTTATTTATTTTTATTTATTTATTTTTTTTTATTTATTTTTTTATTTAATTAATTTACTTAACATATCTTTGTACGCGTTCGCTTCTGCTACTTGGCTATCACTCTTGAGATTGTTAGCTTGCTTAATCTTCGCTTCAAGTTCTGCTTGTGCCTTTTCAGTTTCTCTTTTAATTTCAATTTCGGTTTTAGCTTCTTGCTCTTGTCTTATTCTATCTCCTGCTTTGGATAGCAAGTTATTCATTTCTTTATCTCTCTCTGCTTGTAGTGCGGATTCATTCTCTCTTAGCTTGCGTTGACGTTCTGCCCGTTCTTCTTCTGCTCGGTGTACACCTTCTCGGATTGCACTCACATCTAAGATACCGTTATCTCTTTCTAACTGATCGGTAAGTCGGTTACTGTTCTCAATACGTTCTTTAATCTCGCTCATTATTTATTTCCTCCTTCATTTGTGTAGCTCATAAGTTGTTGACTTGGATACTGTTTGTTAATAGCTTCTAGCCACTGTACCAACGTGTAGTCTTGATACTTATCTTCTAAGCTATCTAAGTGGACTTTAACGCCTGTTCCTGTTGTTGTTTCTGCAGTATCTTTCAGAATATTGTGTTGTAAATCGTGTAGCATGTCTTGACCTTTTTGGAGGACTGGTGCAACTTCCTCTTGTATCTCTGCCAATTCTTTTAACAATTCCCCTGCTCTTAACTTCTTAGCATGGTTTAGTTTGTCTAACTCTACTTTGATACGTGTGCTATATGCTTCATGTTCTTCTTTAGTGATATACGGATCATCTTTAATTTCGTCTATCTTATCTAAATAGAAGTTAGCAATATCTTTTGCGTTTCGTAATTCTTGGTTAGCTTTAGCAAAGACACTAGGTTTGCCATCTTGTTTTGCTTTAACAACTGCTTGAATAGCTTCTTCTTCATTTGCTTTAGCTGTGTCTACTTTTTGAAGGAATGTTTCCAATTCTTTGTTTCCGTTTACCAATATCATTTTTAGTTGTTCCTCAATGTTGTTTAATTCTTGCATAGTTTTGTTCGTCATGTTTATAATCTCCTTTTATTTTCTATTTATTTTTAATGTTTGGTATTGATTAAATAATTCTAGCCCCTGCGTCTAAATCTATTATCTTTCTATAAGCCACATCTTCAATAGCCCAATAACTTGTCGCTTCATAGTCGATATATTTAGCTTCTAAGTGAAATTGTTTGTCTACTGGTAACGTTTCAACCCAATTCATAAACTGCCTGTATACCCTGCGTTTACGCTTTATATGATTGTTCAATGATTGCTGTGCGTCCACAAGGTTTATAGCTAGTGTTTCAACTGCAGGCGCTTCACTGTGTATATCGTGTCCTGTATAAACGATATGGCTGTAAAAGCTATGTTCATTGTAGAAATTACGTGAGAAATCTCTTCTTTTTATTTCCAACTGTTCAATTTCTTCTGGTATATGAAAATATTTATGCAAAGCTCGCACCCTGTTCATTTCTTCATACTCTGATGATCGTTTTCTTTTCGTTAGCTCTGTAATTTCTGCCACTCATTTACCGCCCTTCTTGCGTTTTAAACATGTTCTTGATTGACTTCTCGGATACATTAAACTGCCAATTTAAGTCGTTCACATCGCTGATAGAGAAGCCTGCAAGCAACATAGCCCCTTTCATAGAACCGTTTTTAACATAGAAACCGTATCCCTCACGTTCAAACATATGCTTCATGCCATAAGAACTATGTCTTAGGTTCACTTTTTCTACCTTGTCCAGCGATTGACACCACTCTAATAATGCAAGCTGTTGATCTTTACTTAAATCAAGGAAAGCAAGTGGACTATCTGTTTTTCTAAATTGCCCTTCTTTGTCAGCTGATTTTCTATATAGTGAAGTGCTTGGTATTTTAATATCTTTGTAGTTGCTTAATAATGCTGTATTCATTTGATTGCCCCTTTTCTATTTGTTGTCTTTGTATTTTCCGTAAAAGATATTTAATGCTTCATCATCTAAATTCGGGTATTCATAAAATAGTCTGTTTTCGGCTTTCATTTTGAACTCTTGTATTGCTGACGTACACCGTTCAATCTCATTTGAAATTGTTTTCGGTATTTTAATTTCGCTCGATAAGTTTAATAGTTTAAATATTTCGTTTTGGGTTCTTTTTGCCTGCTCTCCTAATTCGATTCATTGCTGTATTTCTGTTTTTGCCATGTTTTATTGCTCCATTTCTATTTGTTTTGTAGTTTAATTATTTAGCCATTATTCATTTAGTTGCTCCTTTTCTTGGATAGTTCTCGAAACCATCTAAAAAGTTCTCGAAGGTTCTTTGACCTTTTTGTTAAAAAGACTTTCATACCAACGTTAAACGATAAGGTTCTCGAGTTCCCGAACAAACCCACTCTTTTATATATATATAAATTCTTTTTCTTTTTTATTCTTTTTATAAAGAAGTTGTAAGTTTCAAGAACTCAAGAACTATCTTCTTTTAACGTTGATATAACAACCTTTCTAAGTTCTTTTAAGTTGCGTTTTAAAGAACTCTTTAAGAACTCAAGAACTTATTAACTCGCTATCTCGATTCTGGTATTAACAAAACACGTATAAGGTTTCTCTTTTGATGGTGATTCAATGTTTCTATTCTTATCTAATTGAATTGGTAAATACGTTTCATTGAAGAAGTTTCCAATTTTAGCTTTTTTCTTTTCCCAATCTTCATCTAATATCTTTTCAAATGAATTAATGAAGTTTCTTGAACTCATATACTTGTATTTATTCTCATCACAAAAATCTAAATAGTATTGATACAATAGATAAACGGGTATGCGTGTGCTAGTAAATTCATCAAATATTGAAACCTTGAAATCTCTAATTGGATCGTTCTCAATTTTGTAGTTTTCCATAAGTTGTTTAGAAGATTCTGGAGTAATGAACTTTTCAAAATCTAACTTAATGGCTTTCTGGAGTACGTATTCAAGTACGTCTTTTCTTTTTATATAGTCATTCTTAATACTCCAATTATCATTGTAATTCGTGAAAGCTTCTTTAAATTGGACTATTAGAAACCGTCTATAAGTTCCCTCTGTTTTATTGTGAATACGTGGCAAACCATTAGTTGACTGGATAACAGTCATTTTAAAGTTAGTGGAATAACCGTCTTTGTTTTTTCGTTCCACCCTTACGCTGTCACCTGTCACAACGCTGTTAAAGTTACTAGAGTCATCTATATAAACGTGTGCTGGTACATCATCGCCTATACAAACTACTTTTTCTTCTAGCATAGGGAGGGCAAACCTTTCTGAAAACTGATTTACTTTCAAGGTAGCCACGTTTTTAGAACCTACTAAGTTAGAAATTAAGTCTTGATACGTTCCTTTTCCTGACCGTCCTTGACCATATAACCATATAGATTGCTTTCTCGTAAAGTTACCGTTCATTGAAGCACTAATTACTTGCCATAAAAGAGTATTTAAGTCATCTTCTCCGTTAGCTAAGTCTTTAAGCCATTGTTCTACATCCCAACCATTGTATATCGGTAGTGTGGCTTTATCGTTGTAATCTGTCGCTATTTTTGAAGTGAAAATATAATCTGGAGTGAATGGCTCTAATTGCTTAGTTTCTAAGTTAAATACGCCATTGTTAACTGGTATCAAGTATCTTGAATTAGTTTTCTCTTTTATCAAGACTAGATTAGCTATTTTATAAATTACGTCTTCGGCTTGTCGCTCTGTAAAAGTTGGTTCTAAATAAGATATATAGCGTTTAATTACTGTTTCGTTCTGCGTATAGATACCATCAAAACGCATATATACTGCTAATCTCGTACCCTCTTCCAAATCGAACAAATAAAAGAAAAAGTAGTCGTTTAAGATATAAGCCACTTCTAAAGATGTAAGGCGTGGATATTTTGTTTCTGCATTGTCGCCTTTTCCTACTGTATACTCCTTAGATTTCCGTGCCGCTTTACCTGCATCTATTAGCATATCTTGCAATTCTCCAGGAGTTTTTGGCGTTTTATCGGTTTCTTTTTTCTTTTTTTGTTCAGCTTTTTTTGCCTTGCTTGTTCCTCCAATATGAACTTCAAAGTTCGGTTTTCTCGGACTATAAACGTTGGTTGTGTTAGAGATTGCTTGTTCAATTGTCATTTGTCCGTATGTTTGACCGTTCGCAGAATGTACTTTGTCCCATTTGTCACGATACAGACCGGAATTTCTAAAGATACTATCCATCATATTCGCGTCTTTTTGTGTCCAGAAAGCTAAATGGTTCGCAAGTGCCATATCAGAACTTGACGGATCATCATTGTGTTCACTAGTATCGCCACGCATAAGAGCTGCAATTCTACTCCCACTTTTTGAATTACTCATTATTTGCATGATTTCATGTTCAGCTAAATTAGTAGGTTCACTTTGTGTTTGCTGCAATTGGATAGCTTTTTCTTTCTTTTCAAAACCGTATTTTTTGATAATATGATCTATTGCTTGTTGGTTCGGTTCCGGATTCTTGTCGTTATATCTGTTTCCTGTAACAGTTACCCAACCGCTATTTGAAAAAAATTCAATTTGCTCGCCTGTTTCCGTTGTTTTCTTGCGTCCTAACATGTCCGGCACATTGCCCTGCATAAATACGTGTAACCCTTTGTTAGAAGGGCTTATTTCAGCATATCCGGCATCTGACAAAGATTTTAGTTCTTTACTTATATGTTCAATACCAGAATTATTATCTAAGTCCACAATTTGAAAAGGCGTACCTTTAGGAGAAAAGCCAATACCGGCAAAATTACCGCTATCATAAGCGTTTTTAACGTCCTCAAAAGTGAATAGGTTACTAACTTCTTGCCAACTTCCTAAAGCTTTTCCTTGCAGGTTCTTAGGAACTTTATTCAATTTGCTGCTATCTTTTCTATCTGGTTCGGCCTTCCATACTAACCAACGTGGATATTCTTGCAATTCTTTGGGAATGTTATCTAAATTAACTTTCTCTAACTTGTCTGTTGCCATTAATGCCATTCAGCAGCGCCCTCCTTTCTCGATTCGTATTCTTTCATGCGGTCGCCTCATTAATGTTTAAACAAAAGTTGTCAATCTTGATTTCAAACTCATTCAACCATTGATCTAAGTTTTCAATACGTTTTTCCAATGCAGCAGATTTGTTTTCAAATTCGATTGAGTTTATTTCGTTCATATGCTTTCACCACTTTTTATTTGAGAAAGTTCTTCAAGCAATTCAGAATTAGTTTGAGCGTTTTTCTCTAACTGATTGCTTAACATGTTGAATAAAATTTCCATTCGTCTGCTAATGCGATCCAATTCATATATAAGTAACAATTCACTATGTTCTGAATTTGAATATTTTGATAACCCTCCGAACAATTCGCTCAAAGTTTCTGCCATCGCTAAAGATTCTTCGTTTTTTAACATGTTGTTTTCAATTTTGCTCTCTAATTCGCTCAATTTAAATTTTGCTGTTTCATTGAACATTGATTGTTCGTCTTGTACTGGTGCTTGTTTCGTGTTTAAAGTTTCTAGTAATCCCATTGTATTTATCCCCTTTTGTATATCTATTTTGGTTGAAATATGGTAATATAGGGGTTGAGAACGCCCTATATATAACGGTTTAAAACATTTCCTTTAGTTCAGTTGGTAGCTGCTAAAGGTTCTTTTTTTGCGCTTTTTTCTTCATTCAATACTTTTATCCATTCCTTATAAGCTATTCTGAAACCAAAATAACTAACAAAACCTAAAAACCAACCTATTAATAATGAACTTACGATTGCTATGCTTACCATTTTTATTCCTCCTTTTTAATTTCCAATAGAATAGATATTTACTAGTTCAATAGTTTCTGGTTTAATCGTTTCATGATACGTATAAGCATTTACATTGATGTAATCTCTATTGTGATCTTCTGATTGCTCTAATTCACTTTTATCAAGAGAACTACTTTTTATTTTTAAAACTGCATAGTTTTGGCCTATCACCTGATATATTTTCAAAAATTCCAAACAATCTTTTTCACTTTCGCATAAAAAAACTGGTTTGTTAGTTAACCCTTTTTCTTGGATATTCTTAAAATTATCAAAGTTAGTAAAATGATAGTAGTCATTCATATTTCTTCCTCCTATAACAAGCGCCCGCTAGTTTTTTTATTTTTGGTGAGTTAGAAGCCACTTTGATACTTCTTCTTTTGAATACAACTTCAAACCATCTAATACGATACTTGGCATGCCTTCTGATTCTAATTTTTTGATTGTGTTTACCGAAATGCCTAAAAAATCGGCCATGTGAACCTGTTTCAAAAAAGGTTTTGATAACCCTGCGTTCTTTTGTGCAAGCTCAATGCTCTCACGTGTTATTTCAAATATATATCTCTTTAATTCAGCCGTTTGACCTTCATTTAAAAGTACTTCCATGTTGTTTTTCCTCCTTATATGTTTGTTATTTTTATAAAACGACTTACATTCAAGTCGTTTCATATCCTTATTATACATCTTCATTTCATAATTTCAAGTATCAAAGTCAACAAAAAGATATTTTTCTTTGTGAAATGACTTAAATATGCTACAATTCATATCAAAGGAGGACTAAAAAAATGATAAGAAATAATTTAGCGGTTCTTTTAGCTGAAAGACAAATTAAAATCACAAGAGTGGCAAAAGATACTGGAATATCAAGATCAACAGTAACTTCAATAGCTCAAAACGACACCAAAATGATACAACTAGAGGTTATAAACGCCTTGTGTATGTATTTAAATATTGAACCTAAGGATTTTTTTGTATACGTTCCTATCGATCTAGAATATAAAGTTATGTTTGACAATAAAAACATAAATTTTGAAATGACTCCTCAAAACGATTCTTTACCTATTAAGGTTCATGATTTTTCTTTTGATCTATTCATCGATGTTACTGATAAAAAATATTATGAAGAAAAAAGAACATATGAATTAAGAGGAAAATCAAAAAAAATTAGCATTGCTGAAGAATTATTACCATTTTCATCATATGAAATGGATATAGACTTGTCTTTTGTTGATGAGAACAAAGACAAAGAATTAGAATTTAAAAATACAGTATCGGACGCTTTAGATCCAACTTTTAAAATTACTATAAAAAACGAATTAGTTAGTTCCATATTAAGCGAATTAATAAATGAACTACTGGAATTTTACAAAGAACAAATCGGTCTTGAAAGATTCCACAAACCTGAGAGAATAGAATTAAAAGAGTTTTTTAGCAGGTCAAAAATTCGTATAATAAAAAATATCATTTAATCTCCTCCTAACATGCGCCCGCATAAGATAAGGGAGAGTAAAAAAATGGCAACATTTAAACAGTATGTAAAAAAAGATGGTAAAAAAGCATGGCAATTTCAAGCGTATCTTGGAACTGATACTATGACTGGTAAAGAAATTCGTACAACTAGACGTGGCTTTAAGACAAAAAAAGAAGCCACTCTTGCATTATCTCGGCTGCAATATGAGATAACAGAAAAAGGCTTCTCAAAGACGCAATACTATACGTTTAAAGAAGTTTATGAAATATGGTTACCACAATATAAGCAAACTGTTAAAGAATCTAGTTATTGGAAAACCACAAGACTGTTTGAACATCATATTTCGCCTCTTTTTAGCGATCTAAGGATAGACAAGATAGATGTTCCTTACTGTCAGAAAGCTGTTGAAAAATGGTTTAATGACGGTTTAACTGGTTACAAATTGATATTTAGATACACTGCAAAAGTATTCAAGCTTGCTGCCAATATGGATATTATTGTGAACGATCCTACTACAAAAGTAACCTATCCTGTTAAAAGAGAAACTAGAGTAATAAAAAAAGCTCCTAACTTTTATAACAAAGCAGAACTTCAAATATTCTTAGATTGTTTAGAAAAAGAAAAAAACGATAAATTCATTGCGTTATATAGAAGTTTAGCTTTTACAGGTGCAAGAATTGGCGAAATACTAGCCTTAGAATGGCGTGATATAGATTTCAACGCAAGTACCTTATCAGTCAACAAGACGCTTACAAGAGGGTTAAATAACCGTTTAATGGTAGATGTCCCTAAAACTGTTAGTTCAATTCGTACAATAAGCTTAGATCCTAAAACGTTGTCTATTTTAAAAAAATGGAAAATGAAGCAAACTGAAAAATATTTCATGTTAGGTTTCAATACGTCAAGCAGTAAACAATTAGTCTTTAGTAATACAAAAAATGAACACATGAATAGCGGTAAAGTTTATAAGGAATATATAAAGATAGTTGAAAAGTACGAATTAAAAAAAATAAAAATCCATGGTTTTAGGCACACATTTTCGAGTTTATTATTTGAATCCGGCGCAAGCATTAAAGAAGTGCAAGAAATTCTTGGCCATTCAAATTATGAAATCACACTCGATATTTATACCCACGTAACTGAAGAAGCAAAAGAAAAAACGACTTCAAAATTTGCCAATTATATAGATTTTTAACTAGACCGTATTCAAAACCGTATTCAGTCCAAAAAAAAGACACCATCAAAACCTCAATTATCGTTGGTACGATAAGGTTTTAACAG